>AMWB02084688.1_pt1 | contig 35471 bp, 35 predicted proteins | sample 200311 | NCBI WGS metagenome assembly AMWB02 (sample SAMN02737377, study PRJNA173069) | bioreactor metagenome | biome: anode biofilm in microbial fuel cells | place: USA: California | collected 2010-12-16
TCAGGTGGTTAGAGCGTCGGATTCATATCCGGCAGAAGCCGGACACGGGTTCAATTCTCTGATTTGTTGAAGTTCTTTTTTTGGCGAGGTAGCTCAGGTGGTTAGAGCGTCGGATTCATAACCCGAAGGTCACGAGTTCAATTCTCGTCCTCGCTACTCTTTCATAGCCCCAACCTTTAACAACTTAAAGTGTGGGGCTTTTTTATGTTTACTGTTTATGTTTTACATTCGAAATCTTTTAACAAGATTTACATTGGTTTTACTTCTGATCTTGATCAAAGATTAATCGCTCACAATCATCCAAAAAACAAAGGCTGGACCCGAAAATTTGCCCCCTGGATCCTGGTTTATTCAGAAAACTATAATTTGAAATCTGAAGCAATGTCCCGGGAAAAGCAACTTAAGACCGGATGGGGCAGAGCATTCGCATGGGGAAAAGTTGAAGAATATGTACTTAAATCAGGTGGTTAGAGCGTCGGATTCATATCCGCCAGAGGCGGACGAGGGTTCAATTCCATCTCTCGCTACACTGAAAGTCATTTAGTTACCTGATTTTATTATTTACCTCCCATTTATGAGGTAAGGTGACGAGGTAAGGAAAATTTGTTGAATTTCACTTCACAGTCCTGCCTTCCAGAAGGTATTGAATTTACAACTCAAGCCCAAATTGATAATTTTCAAGCAAATTATTCAAACTGTACACATATTGAAGGGAATGTCACAATTAGCGGAAGCAATATTACGAACCTGAAAGGTTTGAGCGTAGTTACTACCATCGAGGGTGGTATTGAGATTGCTGATAACGATGCCCTGACCAGCCTGACAGGGCTGGATAACATTGATGCTGGTTCAATAACCCATTTATATATTGGTTTAAATAATTTATTGTCAACCTGCGCTGTTCAAAGCATTTGTGAATATTTGGTAAGCCCTAATGGAACTGTTAATATCCTCGATAATGCCACAGGCTGCAACAGCCAAGAGGAAGTAGAAGCCGCTTGTGGAGTTGGTATCAATGACCAGCCGTTAACCACAGAATACTTAAAAATTTACCCCAACCCATCCAACACCGCCATCACCATCACCATCACCATATCACTGCCATACGCCACGCCACATAAGAACCCAACCCTGACCATTTTCAACCTCAACGGTCAGCAACTCATACAGCGCCAGATAACGGAACAACAAATTGTAGTTGATGTTATGGGGGTTTCCACAGGGGGTTTATTATGTCCGCGTGGCGGATGATAAGACGGTGCAGGTGGGGAAGTTTATGAAGAAGTGATACCGAAAAATGCCTCGATAGTGGAGTGAGGCGGCATTAAAAAACCGTCAAACTATGGCTGCCTCAATTATTTGCAATACTTCCTCATCGGTTCCTTCGCGCCACCATAGCCGAGCTGCAAAGCCCGGTTCCAATCGGTACAGGCACCTTCACGATCGCCGGCCGAATACTTTGCAAATGCCCTGTTGCTGTAAGTCGTCCCATTATTGGGATTGAGTTCGATGGCTTTGGAGAAGTCTGCAATAGCTCCCTGATGATCCGATGTCTTGCTCCGGGCAATCCCCCTGTTCATGTAGGCTTCAATCCTTTCCGGATCCAACCCGATGGCCTTGTCATAGTCCAGGATGGCACCCGTGAAATCTCCCAGGTTGTACCGCGCCGCAGCCCGGTTACTGAAGGCTTCAACAAAGGTGGGTTTGTTACTGATGGCTTTGTCAAAATCAGCGATGGCGATTTGAAATTTCCCCTGGTTACAACGGGCCAATCCCCGGTTATAATAGGCATCCGCAAAATCCGGTAATAATGAAATGGCTTTGGAATAATCATCGATCGCCCCGGGAAAATCTTTCTGATAGGACTTCGCGTTGCCCCTGTTGTAATATGCTTTGGCAAATCCTGGATCCAGTTCTATCGATCTGTTGTAATCAATTAAGGAACGTTTAATATCACCTGATTCACTCCAGGCTACGGCCCTGTTAAAATAAGCCATGGCATTTTCAGGCTCCAGGTCGATAACCATTTTATAATCCCTGAGCGCGCCTTTGTAATCTTTCAGCTTAAGCCTGGCAGCTGCCCTGTTATTATAGGCTTCGGTCATAAATGTATCTGCCTTTATCGCTTCCGTATAATCCAGGATAGCACCGGAATAATCCCCTTTACCGGCTTTTTCCAACCCGCTTGCAAGCCATTGGTCACCCGGAGGCGTGCAAGCACCGAAACAGGCCAGGAGAGCTATTGATAGGTATAATCTTATGCGCATACTGAAAATTAAAAATTAAAAATTAAAAATTAAAAATAACTCAAAATTCCCAACTCATTAACTCCAACTCAGCACTCTGCACTCAGCACTCAGCACTCATTTCGCTCTAGGATGATACTGCATGATATTGCTCCTCAGGTAATCCCGGTCAAGGTGCGTATAAATCTCGGTGGTGGTGATTGACGCGTGGCCCAGCATCTCCTGCACCGCCCTCAGATCGGCGCCTCCTTCAATCAGGTGTGTCGCAAATGAATGCCTGAAAGTATGCGGGCTGATCGTCTTTCTGATCCCGGCTTTTTCCGCCAGGTTTTTTACAATATAAAATACCATGACTCGCGTCAGCTTCTTTCCCCGCTGGTTTAAAAAAATATAGTCTTCCTGGCCTTTCTGGACCTGGATGTGGCTCCGTATCTGATGAAGGTAAATATCCAGTTGTTTAAATGCCGTATCACCCACCGGGACCAGTCTTTGCTTGTTCCCTTTTCCGATCACGGAAAGAAAACCATCGTTAAACCTGATATCCGAAATCTTTAAGTTCGTCAGTTCGCTTACCCGCAAGCCGCAACCGTAAAGGAATTCAAGGATCGTCTTATTCCGTTCTCCTTCCGGTGTGCTGCGATCGATCGCTTCAAAAAGCCTGTTGATCTCGCCAACATTGAGTGTGTCCGGCAACGCCCTGCCTGTCCGGGGTGATTCCAGTAACTCTGCAGGGTTATCCCGGATGACATTTTCAAGTAAGAGGTATTTAAAAAAAGTTTTCAGGCCGGAAATTATCCGCCCCTGCGACCGGGCACTCATGCCCAGTTGATTGATCCATTTCAGGAAATCCTGCAGATGAGCCAGCTTAATATCCCCCGGTTGCAAATCTAACTGATTAACTTCCAGGTATTGTACAAGTTTTACAACATCCCTGCCGTATGCCTCAATAGAATTTTGAGCCAGTGATTTCTCCAGTTTCAGGAATGCATTAAAACCCTTTATATATGGACTCCAATTCAAATTCGCCTTAAATTTTGATAAAGTTAGTAGGTTATTTTGAAATATAATCATATCTTTGCAGCCCAAAATTAAAAAGAGCATTTAACAATGGCGAAGAAATCGAAAGATCAGAGGATTCAGGTCATTCTGGAGTGTACAGAGCACAAGAATAGCGGCCAGCCCGGCACATCAAGGTATATCACCACCAAGAACAAGAAAAATACACCGGAAAGACTGGAAATGAAGAAATACAACCCGATTTTGAAAAAAGTAACGGTTCATAAAGAAATTAAATAGTTTTAGAAATGGCAAAGAAAGTTATCGCAACCCTGCAAACTCAGGGCAAGGAGTACTCCAAACTTATCCGGATGGTCAAATCGCCTAAAACGGGTGCTTATGTGTTTAAGGAAACCATGCTTCCGAACGACCAGGTCAAAAGCGCCATTGAAAAGAAATAACTGATTATTTATCAAGTCAGTACCGAAAAGCTTTTCCTGCCGGAAAGGCTTTTTTTATATTTTAAAGATTTTTGCCATGGGTATATTTTCATTTTTTTCAAAAGAGAAGAAAGAAAGCCTGGATAAAGGGCTTGACAAAACCCGCCAGAATGTCTTCTCCAGAATTTCCCGTGCTATTGCCGGTAAATCCCGCGTTGATGATGAAGTGCTCGATAACCTGGAAGAAATCCTGGTTACCTCTGATGTCGGCGTGGAAACCACACTGAAGATCATTGAACGGATCCAACAAAGGGTGGCACGTGACAAATACCTTGGGACCGAAGAATTGAACCGGGTGCTGAAAGAAGAAACTGCAGCCCTTTTGCGCGAAAATGCGGAAGAAGACAAATTTGACTTTAACTCTCCAGATCTTCCGAAACCCTACGTGATTATGGTGGTCGGGGTGAATGGCGTTGGTAAGACCACCACCATTGGCAAACTGGCCTACCAGTTCAAAGCAGCCGGTAAATCAGTGGTGCTGGGCGCTGCCGATACCTTCAGAGCCGCCGCTGTCGATCAGCTCACCATCTGGGCTGAGCGGGCCGGAGTACCCATCATTACCCAGGGCATGAATGCCGATCCTGCCGCTGTCGCTTTTGATAGCGTCAAATCTGCAGTAGCGCAGGGTGCCGACGTTGTTATCATTGATACGGCCGGCCGACTGCACAATAAAATCAACCTGATGAACGAATTGTCGAAGATCAGGCGCGTGATCCAGAAAGTGATCCCCGAAGCCCCGCATGAAGTCCTGCTGGTGCTGGATGCCAGCACAGGCCAGAATGCCATCGAACAGGCACGACAGTTTACAAACGCCACCGAGGTCAATGCCCTGGCTCTGACCAAACTCGACGGCACAGCGAAAGGCGGCGTGGCCATTGGCATTTCCGACCAGTTCAAAGTACCGGTGAAATACGTCGGCCTTGGAGAAAAAATTGGCGACCTGCAGCTTTTCGACCGGTTCGAATTTGTGGACAGCTTGTTTGGGGAGAAATGAAAACAAAGCAATCCCGTCACAAAGTAAACATCATCACACTGGGCTGTTCCAAGAACCTGGTGGATTCTGAAGTCCTGATGGGACAGCTTAAAGCAGGGCAGATCGATGTGGTGCATGAGTCGGATGATCCGTCGGATGTGGTCGTGATCAATACCTGCGGATTTATAAATGATGCTAAAGAAGAATCCATAGAGACCATCCTTCGCTTTGCAGAAGCCAAAAAGGAGGGAGTTGTCGGAAAAGTCTTCGTGATGGGCTGCCTTTCCCAGCGTTACCGCAAAGAGTTGGAGGCCGAACTGCTTGAAGTGGATGGATTTTATGGTGTGAATGATCTTCCGTCCATCCTGAAGGACCTTGGAGCAGATTATAAAAAGGAACTGATTGGCGAACGGCTCCTGACGACCCCGAAACATTATGCTTACCTGAAGATTTCCGAAGGCTGCAATAAAAAATGTTCCTTCTGCGCTATTCCGCTGATCAGGGGCAAGCATATTTCAAAACCCATTGAAGAACTGGTGCTTGAGGCTGCACACCTGGCACAGCAGGGTGTCAGGGAATTGATCCTTATCGCACAAGATCTTACTTATTATGGTTATGATTTGTACAAGCAAAGGAAACTGGGCGAGTTACTGGAAGCATTGTCAGCCATCGATGGTATTGAATGGATACGCCTCCATTATGCTTACCCGTCGGATTTTCCTCTAGAGATTGCCGATATCATGGCAAAGAATCCAAAAGTGTGCAATTACCTGGATATCCCTCTCCAGCACATCAGTGATCCGCTGCTCCGCTCGATGAACCGTGGTGTGACCAGGGAAAAGACCCTCCGTCTCCTTGAAACGGTCAGGAAGAAGAATCCGGGGATTGCGATCCGTACTACCCTGATCGTCGGTTATCCCAACGAATCCGAGGAAAATTTCGAAGAGTTAAAAAACTTTGTCCGGGAGCAGCGATTCGACCGCCTTGGCGTTTTTATGTATTCACCTGAAGAAAAAACCTCTGCATTTTATCTGCATGATGAAATTCCTGAAGCTGTGAAAAAAGCAAGAATGGAAGAAATCATGGAAATCCAGCAGGAAATTTCGCTGGAGAAAAATCACGAAAAGGTGGGAAAAGTCCTTAAAGTCTTGATTGACCGTAAAGAAGGCGAACTCTATGTCGGCCGTTCCGAATTTGATTCACCTGAAGTCGATAATGAAATACTCATCCAGTCAGATACACCGTTAAAAACAGGTAATTTTTACCCGGTTAAAATATTGAACGCTGATTTTTTCGACCTTTATGGTACATTAATCACTTAAAATCATGAAAAAGTATTATTGGATCATCCTGTCTGTATTCCTGAGTATTTCGGTAATTCCAGGTTCTTTTGGACAAAATGAGGATACAACATCGGTTAAAAATGGATTTTATAAAGAAAAGATTGGCACTTTTTCCGTTGAAGGCTATTACATCGATGGAAAAAAAGAAGGAGCCTGGCTTACTTATTTTCCAACCGGTTATCTGAGCAAGCTGGAATTTTTCGAGCATGGGGAAAAAAATGGTTTGTCCATTGAATGTGATAGTAAAGGAGCCCTTATCAGCGAAACAAATTACAAGGATGGTTTGTTAGATGGTTTGAGTAAAATGTACCTGAGGGCAGGAAAATTTCAGTGGACAAAGCATTATAAGGAGAATAAGCTGGATGGTGCCGTGAAGCTCTTTTATGATGACGGTGTGGTCCAGGAAGAAGCATGGTACAGAAATGGGCACCGCGATAGCCTGACCACGTGGTTTGACACGAAAGGAAATAAAATAGCGGCCAATCATTATAAGGACGGGAAGTTTGACGGGGCTTCAGTGACGTACTTTCCGGATGGGAAAGTCAAAACAGAAAGTACCTATAAGATGGATGTACTTTATGGGCCCTATAATGAGTATGATGAAAAAGGAACACTTCGGGTCAGTGGTAATTACTTCGAAGGCCGCAAAAAAGGGGAGTGGCTGACTTTCGATGAAAATGGAAAACAGGTTTCTAAAGAGAAATTCAAATAACCAATAATATGTCAAAAGGTTTTTATAACTCACCGGCCCCATACAACGAGCCGGTTTTATCATATGCGCCGGGGTCTTCCGAGAGGAAAGCCGTCAAAGAAGCTATTGCTTCGCTGCGATCGACCGTCATGGATATCCCGATGTATATCGGTGGTGAGGAAGTTCGGACCGGCGAACGAATAGCGATCAATCCGCCACATGATCACCAGCACTTGCTGGGCTATTATCACAAAGGAACTGGCGATCACGTGCTCAAGGCCATCCAGGCTGCACTCGCTGTCAGGCCTAAGTGGCAGTCACTGACCTGGGACCATCGTGCGGCCATTTTTCTTAAAGCAGCCGACCTGATTTCCGGTCCTTACAGGGCAAAGCTCAATGCAGCCACCATGCTGGGGCAGTCGAAAAATGTCTACCAGGCTGAAATCGACGCGGCCTGCGAAATGGCCGATTTTCTCAGGTTCAATGTGCATTTCATGACGGAAATTTACCACGAACAGCCCATTTCTTCCCACGGAGTTTGGAATAAGATGGAATGGAGGCCCCTGGAAGGGTTTGTTTATGCCGTCACACCATTTAACTTTACGTCAATTGCCGGCAACCTGCCATCTGCACCTGCGCTTATGGGCAATGTCGTGGTATGGAAACCTGCCGGCACCCAGGTTTATTCAGCCCAGGTGCTCATGGAAATTTTCACGGAAGCCGGTCTTCCCCCTGGCGTGATCAATATGATCATGGTCGACGGTCCGGTTGGTGGTAAGATCATGTCTACCCATCCGGAATTTGTCGGCGTCCATTTCACGGGATCCAATAATGTGTTTAACAAGATTTGGAAAGCCATCGGTGAAAATGTCGCCCTGCATAATACATTTCCCAAAATTGTCGGGGAAACGGGCGGAAAGGACTTTGTCATGGTCCATGAATCGGCACATCCTAAAGCTGTGGCTACAGCGCTCAGCCGTGGTGCTTTTGAGTACCAGGGGCAGAAATGTTCGGCCGCTTCCCGGGCCTATATCCCGAATAGCCTCTGGCCACAGGTGAGAGATTTGATGATTGAAGATATCAAATCCTTCAGGATGGGTGGTGTTGAAGATTTCCGGAATTTTATCAATGCCGTTATTGATGAAAATGCCTTTGACAAGCTGGCAGGATACATCGATCGTGCTAAACAGGACCCTGAGGTGGAAATTATTGCCGGGGGCCATTATGATAAATCGGTAGGCTATTTCATTGAACCGACGGTGATCCTGACGAAAAATCCACGTTACATCACGATGTGTGAGGAATTGTTTGGGCCCGTACTGACCGTTTATGTTTATGATGATGAAAAGTTCGATGAAACACTTGATATTCTTGATAAAACCTCGCCATATGCATTAACGGGAACCATTTTTGCACGCGACCGTTATATCATCGATAAAACGACGAAACGGCTGGTAAATGCTGCTGGCAATTTCTACATTAATGACAAGCCAACCGGCGCAGTGGTGGGTCAGCAGCCTTTTGGAGGGGCCAGGGCATCAGGTACCAATGATAAATCGGGTTCGTTTTTAAACCTGCTCAGATGGGTATCACCCAGAACAATCAAGGAAAATTTCAATCCGCCGGAAGATTACAGGTACCCGTTTTTGTCGGAAGAATAACCGCTGATCTGGAAATTCGGGAATGCTTATTTGGCGATGGGTTTGTAGCCGTTGTCAATGATATACTTCTTGGGAAGCGGTTTCGAATGTTTATACGGCTTCAGTGTTTGTGCGTGGGATGACTCGTCGAAGATGACGCATGAGGTCGTAATTCCTGCCAAAGAGCTGATAACTAAGATTATAAGCAAATATTTAAGAAGTTTTTTCATCGGAATCAATCCTTTTAATTCAACGGGTCAGAATTTTAATTTTTTTGAGGGTATAAATTTATAAAAATTAAGTTCATAAAGTAGTGAATATTTTTTTTTCACATTTTGACGAACTTTCCATTATGGACGTACATTTGTGGCGTGACGGTGCTCCCGGATGTAATCTGATTCCGGGTGTTAAAAGGGAACCGGGTGAAAATCCCGGACAGTGCCCGCTGCTGTAAGCCCTGGCCTATATGGTCATTTTATCCGGCATTCTTTAGCCACTGTTCTGATTAAATGGAATGGGAAGGCTGCCGGAAGAAGGGGTAAGTCAGAAAACCTGCCATCATTGAGCACATTATTCAGAAGCTTCCGGGTCAGAAGTAAGGCAGAATGAAATTTACCTGCATTTTACCTTTTTCCCGGAATATTTGCTGGATAGAAAATTGACCAGATGAGAACTGTTTTTTTATTTGTATCCTTCATGATGGGTATATCCGGCCTGATGGCGCAGGAACTCGTCCCTGATACGGTTCTGTTTCTCGATGGAGTTACTGTATTTTCTTCCCGAACAAACCGTTTTGCCAAAGGCCAGGTTCTTTTTACACCCGACAGCCTGAACCGTTCGGATTATGCTGCCGCTACCCTTGGCGACCTGATCAATGGGATGACATCGACCTACTCACGGAATTACGGGCAGGGAACGCTATCCACTGTGTCTTTCCGGGGAACTTCGGCCAATCATACGGGATTGCTCTGGAATGGCGTCCGTATTTCACCCCCCAACATAGGCTATGTCGATCTTTCGCTGGTCCAGCAAAGTTTTTTCAATACGATCTCCTTTCTTTTCGGTGGTGCAAGCCCGATGTTCGGCAGTGGCAATATCGGTGGAAGTATCCAATTGGAAAACCGGCCGGTATTTGAAAAATCAGGCTATGACGCCAATATAGCCCTTTCTGCAGGTAGCTTCAATACCTATTCTCTGGAGTCTGGTTTGAAATTCTATCGTAAAAACTTTTATTCTCATACGGCGATTTCAGTGTTGAATAGCCTGAATAATTTTTTTTACAAAAATAGCCAGGACAAAAATGAAAAGTTGCCTCATGCAGAAATTTTCAGATCGGGTATAATTCAGGATATGGCGGTCCAATTACCCGGAAAGCAATATATCATGGGCAGTGCATGGTTTCAGTATGCCGACCGGGAGATGCCGCCAACACTTACCGAAGCAAGCTCGGAAGCCGTTCAAACGGACAGGTCGTGGAGGACGATGTTGATTTGGAAAGACTTTAATGTCAGCAACAACCTGGAAGCCAGGATCGCTTATTTTAATGAATATACAAGGTATGACGATCCTCCGGCTGATGTATTTTCCACCATTGTCAGCCAATCAGTTGTGGGTGCTTTTGAAAGTACCTGGGCAATCGGAGATAAAGACGACGTATTTAGCGGAGCACAGTACACGTATGAATTTGCTGACCTGGTCAATTATGATTCGCCGCAGCATCAGCAAACCATGGCACTTTATGCATCCTACCGGCACATTTTCCCTGTATTGCAATGGCAGGCCGGTATCAACGGGCGGCAGGAATTTCTATCCGGATTTCAGGCTCCTTTCTTGTTTTCTTTTGGTGCAGAAGGAAAAATCTGGAAGTTTTTATCAGCCCGGTTCAGCATATCAAGAAATTTCAGGGCCCCGACACTGAATGAACGGTTCTGGCAACCGGGAGGTAATCCTGACCTGAAACCGGAAAAAAGCTGGAACGAAGAATTAGGCCTGGTTGCAGATAAGCAGTTTTTGCATGGTTTAATGAAAATTGGTTTGACTGCATTTAATTCAAATGTATCAGACTGGATTCTCTGGTTGCCCGGAAATAGTTACTGGTCGGTTGAAAATGCCCAGGAAGTATGGTCCAGGGGCATTGAATTTTCAGGCGAGCAAAATTATTACATCAACAAGCTTACGTTGAGCATTTCTGAATCGTATACTTATTTAAAATCCACGAATGAGAAGAAATTATTTGAGCTTGATGCATCCTATAAAAAGCAGCTTATTTACACACCCTCGCACAGGCTTTCCATCAGGACTGGCGCACTTTATCATGGTTATAGCGTCTCGCTGCGAGGTAATTTCACGGGTTTGGTTTACACGTCAAAGGATAATAGTGAATCGCTACCGGCCTATTTTCTGCTCGACCTGAGCTTATCCAAAACCTTTAATCTCAAAGGAAATCATCCTTTAACAATACATTTAAATCTTAATAACATATTAAATAAGGATTACCAGGCCGTTCCGTACCGCCCGATGCCGGGTATCAATGGATTGCTGACAGTAAAAGTTGCTCTGGGAAAGTCAGCTGCTTGTCCCGGGGAACTTATGACGAGGGATTGGCAATCAGCAGTCAGCAGTCAGCAGTCAGCAGTTGGCAGTTGGCCATTAGCTAAATAAATATAACAAACAATTACTATGAAAAACTTTTGCTTTTTGTTTCTTTTACTGGCTGTCCTGGCCGGATGTGAAAAATCGAATGAAGATAAACCTGCCGGACAGTGGGATAATGCTGTATTTATTATCAATGAAGGTCCGTTCCAGAATGGAACAGGTACGATAATGGCCTTTGACCGTGATTCCGGTGCAGTTAGTGATGACCTGTTTGAGGCGGCAAACGGGAACCCCATTGGCAATATTGTCCAGTCAATGACTGTATATGATGGCCGGGCATACATCATGGTGAATAATGCCAATAAGATTGAAATCGTGAATGTGAATGATTTTAAGTCTGTTGCGACGATCGACAGCATTACGCTCCCCCGTTATTTCTTAGGATTGGATAACTCTAGCGGTTTGGTCTCCTGCTGGGATAATACTGTGAAAATCATCAACCTGGATGATTTTTCCATCCGTCAATCGATAGAAACAGGTACCGGACCTGATGAAATGGTACGTGCCGGAGATTGGATTTTTGTCGTCAATTCCGGAGGGTTTGGTATAGACAGCACAGTTTCCGCATTTAAATGGAATGATGCTTCTTCCATGCAAAAAATTACCGTCGGCCATCGTCCGTCAGGTATACGAACCGATAAAGACGGCAATCTCTGGGTACTTTGTTCAGGAAAAGGCTGGAATGGTTTTCCTGATCCAGGGGATACTCCGGCAAAAATGGTCTGTATTGATCCTGAAAATTTTGAGATAATCCGGGAATTTATCTTTCCTGATCATGAAAATCATCCCGATAACCTGGTTATCAATAATGAAGGCAGTGTTCTTTATTATAACCACCCCCAGGGTATCTTTGAGCTTTCAGTCACGGCATCTTCGCTCAATAACCAACCCTTAATCACTTCAGAAGTTATGTTCTATGGACTCGGTTATGACGATAAGGAAGAATTGATCTATGCCACCGATCCGTTGGATTATGCACAGAACGGTTGGATTTACAGGTACCATGCCAGTGACGGGTCACCGGCAGGATCGTTCATGGCTGGAATAGTACCGAATGGCTTCTGGTTTACGGATTGAACTTTCTGACTGAAAATTCGTTATTTTTGGTATAAAATAAGATTATGAAAGCAAGAATTGATTGTGCCTGGAAAGAAGGAATGGCTTTTGAAGCCGATGTGAATGGCTTTAAAATTCCCCTGGATGCCGAGCCCGCTGTTGGCGGGGAAAACAAAGGCCCGCGCCCAAAACCGCTTACGCTGGTATCATTGGCCGGATGTACCGGAATGGACGTCATTTCCATCCTGAAAAAAATGCGGATTGAACCGGACTATTTTAATGTGGGCGTTGAAGGAGAACTGACGGAAGAGCATCCGAAATATTATCATAAAATTCATGTGATCTATGAATTAAAAGGTAATGATATCGATGTCGAAAAAGTGGAAAAGGCGGTAAACCTTTCGCGAGACCGTTATTGCGGCGTATTTGCTTTGCTGGTTAAAGGCGCAGAAATTACTTACGAGATCAGGATCCTTGACTGATGACTTCAAGCAGTTCGTTGAGGATCATGGCGGTAGCACCCCATATGACATCACCATCGATATAAAAACAGGGTACCTTCAGTTTCATGTCGGGAAAAACGGTGATTTCCCGTGTCTGTTTAGTGTTTTCCTTTAATAAAAGATCAACCGGTATCTCGATGATCCGGTCAACTTCACCGGAATCAGGTTTGAATTCGGGCCTCATTGCAGTATAACCCACAATAGGTGTGACCAGGAAATTACTGGGCGGAATGAATAATTCGGTCAATTTCCCGATAAGAATGATATCTTCCCGGTTGATCCCGATTTCTTCTTCAGTTTCACGTAAGGCAGTCGCTACAATGTCTGTATCGTGAGGCTCCCGTCCTCCGCCTGGAAAAGAGATCTGTCCACTGTGCACACCCGGGTATTCCGTGCGTTTCATGAAAACAATATTCATCGCACTATTGACAGGATAGAAGAGGATCAGGACACCGGCATGTTTTGCATCCGCTGGGATGACCGGCCTGCCTTCATGCAATATGCGCCTCGTGCCGGCCATTTTAAGCTGTGAGGCCAAACCGGGTAACGGCCCCGTCAGCCTGTCGCTCAGATTTTCTATGAAATCCGGGAATGTCTTCATCAATGATGCCTGTGAAAATATATGCTGCAAAATTGCGTTTTTTTTACTACTTTCGTCTGAGTTTTCTGTGTTAAATGATCATTTGGAATTCTAACAATAAATCTTCATTATGGTTAAAGAAAAAATTAAGCCGACTGACCATCATGATGAGATAATGTCCGCTGAAAAGGAACTTATTTTGTTCAATGATGATGTGAATACTTTTGATCATGTCATTGAATCGCTGATTGAAGTGTGCGGCCATGATCCGTTTCAGGCCGAGCAATGTGCATTAACCGCTCATTTTAACGGTAAATGCGGTATTAAATCAGGCTCTTTTGATGAACTTAAACCGATCCGTGATGAGATGACCAACAGGAAGCTTACCGTATCCATAACCTGAGACTTTATGCATTGGCTGTTAATTGCAACATTGATTCTGATCGGACTGATCTTCCTTGTACTTGAAATTCTTGTTATTCCCGGTGTGGGAATAGCCGGGATCATCGGATTTATCCTCATTGCCGTCGGTATCTGGCAGTCTTATGCCGGGTATGGCATGACTGCCGGGCACCTGGTATTAACAGGAACCTTCATACTGACCGTTTTGACCCTGATCCTGTCGCTTCGAAGTAAAACCTGGCGAAAAATATCACTTTCAACGGCTATAGACAGCAAAGTCAACGTGATTGATGAAGGTAAAATCAAGCCGGGTGATACTGGAAAAACGGTTTCAAGACTTGCCCCGATGGGAAAAGCCGTGATCAATGGTGAATTTTATGAAGTCAGTACAAACGGGGATTTTATTGATCAACAAACCGAGATCATTGTTTTAAAAATTGAATATAATAAAATCATTGTTAAACGTAAAGAATAGAAAAAATGGGTGATTCACAGGTATTTATCATTGTGGCGATAGGACTGGGAGCAATATTTGCGATCTGGTTGATTTTTTATTTTATTCCGGTTGGAATTTGGTTTAAAGCCCTTGTCTCCGGAGTCAGGATTTCGTTGCTCCAGCTGGTGATCATGCGCTGGCGTAAAGTGCCGGTGACTATTATCGTCAATAGCCTGATTGCGGCAACAAAAGCCGGCCTGGCCCTCAACCGTAACTCGCTGGAGGCCCACTTCCTGGCCGGCGGAAATGTTACCCGGGTGGTCAATGCCCTGATCTCTGCCGATAAAGCCAATATGAAACTTGATTTTCAAACGGCTACGGCCATTGACCTTGCGGGCCGCGATGTGCTCGAAGCTGTTAAAATGTCTGTCAATCCAAAAGTCATCGATACGCCATCGGTGACCGCAGTGGCCAAAGATGGTATCCAGCTCATCTGTAAAGCCAGGGTTACCGTCCGTGCCAACATCAAGCAACTTGTCGGGGGCGCCGGCGAAGAAACCGTACTGGCCAGGGTAGGCGAGGGGATTGTCTCCTCCATTGGATCTGCATTGTCGCATAAATCCGTTCTGGAAAATCCTGACAGCATTTCCAAACTGGTGCTGGATAAAGGCCTCGACTCCGGAACCGCCTTTGAAATTCTTTCCATTGATATCGCGGATATCGATGTGGGTAAGAATATCGGAGCGTTCCTGCAGATGGACCAGGCAAATGCCGATAAAAATATCGCACAGGCAAGGGCTGAAGAGCGCCGTGCCATGGCCGTGGCCAAAGAGCAGGAGATGAAAGCTAAGGCTGAGGAATCCAGGGCAAACCTGATCCAGGCCGAAGCCGAGATCCCGAAAGCCATCGCCGAAGCATTCCGCACCGGTAACCTGGGCATTATGGATTATCAACGATATCAAAATATTAAAGCCGACACCCGAATGCGCGATTCTATCGCTGAACCCCCGGTGTCAAAACCTAAAAAGGGAATAAAAGACAGCGATAAGGGATCTTTTTGATGATTTCAGAGGTTGATATTCAAAAAATTAATTTAAAGTTTGAAGGACTGGTTACTGCATCGCAAAGTGTGCTGAAGGACAATGACCGCCAGCTACTGGATGATGCGTTTACGTATTCCCTCAAAATTTACGGTGATGCCAGGCACTTTTCCGGTGAACTCCTGATTTGCCATGCCCTGAATGTTGCCCGCGTTGCCGCCGAAGAGATGGGATTGGGCATCAATTCGATCATCACTGCATTGCTTCATGACGCCTTTATTAATCAGTCCACAGATATTGATGAGATTAAAAAGCTGTTCGGAAATGGCATTGCCGGTATGGTCAAAAGCTATGCCCGTTTAAGCGACTTGCCAACAGGGAAAGTGTCCATGCAATCAGACGCTTTTAGAAAATTGTTCCTGACGGTTGTTGATGATATCCGCGTGATCCTGTTGAAACTTGCACACCGTTTGAGGGACATGAGGATCATTGAGAAACTTCCGGCAGAGTATCAAAATCGGTATGTCGAAGAGGTCAATCATCTCTACAGCCCGATTGCCCACCGCCTCGGTCTTTACAAGGTCAAGAAAGAACTGGAAGACCTGTCGATGAAATTCACCAATCCTGAGGTTTACCAGCAGATTGCACAGAAAATCCGGGAAACGGAAGCTAAACGCAACGCCTTCATCAATGAATTTATCGCGCCGATCCAGCGAGAACTTTTTAAGCAGGATTTACGGTTTGAAATTAAAGGCCGCCCGAAGTCTATCCCGTCGATCTGGGCCAAAATGAAGAAACAAGACGTCGAATTTGAGCAGGTGTTCGACCTGTTTGCCATCCGGATCATCCTTGACTCTCCTGTGGAGCACGAAAAATCAGATTGCTGGAAAGCATATTCACTGGTAACTAACATCTACCCACCGAATCCAAAAAGGCTTCGTGACTGGATTTCCTCGCCCAAAGCGTCGGGCTATGAATCGTTGCATACCACCGTGAAGGGGCCTCACGAGCGCTGGGTTGAAGTCCAGATCAGGACGGCCAGGATGGATGAAATCGCCGAGAAGGGACAAGCAGCCCATTGGAGGTACAAGGGCTTCGGTTCAAAGGCAGATACCGAAAAGTGGCTCCTACAGGTCAGGGATATTATTGAACATCCCGAACAGATCAGTTTTGATGAAAACGACAAGCCGCTGGTGACGCATAAACCCGGGAAAGTCTTCGTTTTTACCCCGAATGGTGACCTCAAGGAACTTGATGAGGGTTCAACCGTGCTCGATTTCGCCTTTGAAGTTCATACCAGTGTCGGTTATTCTTGTACCGGCGCACGGATCAACAATAAAATCGTGCCGCTGAAGCAGATCCTGGAAAACGGGGATAAGGTGGAGATCATTACCTCGAAGATCCAGAAGCCCAAAATGGATTGGCTGAATTATGTCGTTACCACCAAGGCTAAAAACAAGATCAAGCGGGCACTGAAGGAAGAGCAGTTTCTCATGGCTGAAAAGGGAAATGAGATCCTGAGAAGGAAGTTTAAAAATTGGAAAATCACCTTCAATGATGAGAACATTGACCGCCTGATCAAAAAGTACAAACTGCCTTCTTCCATTGATCTTTATGGGTTGATTTACAATGAGAAAATCGACCTCATCGAACTTAAACGATTCCTTACCGGGGAATCGGAGAAGGCTGAAGAAATCAAGGCTCCACCGCAAAAGGATGTAAAAGCTGCGTCATCAGCCAAGCCTCCACAGGACCAGGATGATGTCTTTTTTATCGACAGTAACCTTAAAAAAGTTAATTACAAACTAGCCCGATGCTGCAATCCTTCACCGGGCGATCCGGTCTTTGGTTTTGTCACCATCAGCCGCGGGATCACCATCCACCATCAGCATTGCCCGAATGCCAAACAATTGCTGACAAGATTTGGCTACCGGAAAATCGATGTGCTCTGGAAAGGATTTGAAGACACCGGTTTTTTCAAGGCAACCATCAAAGTGACCGGAACAGACCGCATCGGGATCATGAATGAAATTTCACAGATCATCTCCAACGATATGAAATGCAATATGATATCCGTGAAAATAGACGCCAGCAAAGGCGTTTTTAACGGGATCATTAAATTAAAGGTAAGAAGCGATCATTCCATTTCAGACCTCTTACAAAGGATCTCCCAGGTAAGCGGAGTTAGCCGGGTTGTTAAGGTTTAATCACCTTTTTGAGATGGCATCTCATTTTGACCAATAATATATCGCTTGTCCTTTGTTTATATAGGTTTCAGAACATTCTAAGCCAGTTTTGAGATGCCATCTCATTTTTTTAACATTTTTTACGAAATATTTCGTATTTGATATTGATTTCAGGTTTCATTTGATTTACTTTTGTTACGAAATAATTCGTAATAAAAATTTATATGAGCCAGGCAACCTCAAAATTTAAATCCACGGAGTCGGAACTTGAGATTCTCTCTATCCTTTGGAAGAAAGGCCCTTCAACAGTTCGTGATGTGAACGAAGAGATGAACCGTGCAAAAAATGTCGGTTATACGACCACGTTAAAATTAATGCAGATCATGACTGAAAAGGGAATGGTTGCGCGGAAAATGGATGGCAGGACGCATATCTACCATGCAATGGCACGGCAGGAAGATGCCCAGGTGAAGATGCTCGACCGGCTGCTGGAAACTGCTTTTGGTGGCTCGGCCTCCAAACTGGTGCTACAGGCATTGGGCCAGCATAAAACCTCGAGTGAAGAACTTCAGGAAATAAAAGAGCTCATCAAAAAACTCGAGGAGGATAGGCCATGAACCTGATCGAAACTTTTATTTCGGCTGAATTTACCCGGGCATTTGCCTGGACCCTTTTCCATTCTTTGTGGCAGGGTGGTCTGATCGCTTTAATGGCGGCAGTTGTAATAACATTGTTGAAGCGGCACAAACCTGAGTTGAGATACACCATTCTATGCGTGTTATTGTTCATGTTGCCGGTTCTTTTTGCAGGCACTTTCATTTATTATTATTCACAGGGAAGTCAAGTAGCTGTTGCAGTTAAAGCAGATTCAACGAATGCTGTTTTGCAAACCGATCTGTTGGGAGAGCATATAAAGGCCTATTCATCAAATAATCCATCCATGGGTTGGAGAACATTGACATATCAGACGATTGAAAAGCAGTCCGGTGTATTTTTCCTGATCTGGATGATTGGATTCTTGTTTTTCCTGATGCGGTTTGCCGGTTCAATATTCCTGGTTCACCGGCTGAAAACCGGAAAAAATTATCAATTGGGGTTATACTGGGAGGATCGTCTGAAAGAACTGTCCGCTCAGCTAAAGCTCCGTAAACCTGTTCGCCTGCTGGAATCGGCCCTCGCCAAAGTTCCCATGACCATCGGTTACCTGAAGCCCGTCATTCTTCTTCCGATAGGAACCATTTCCGGTGTTCCTCCGCTACAAATCGAAGCCATTTTGTTGCACGAACTCGCACATATCCTCCGGAAAGATTACCTGGTCAATATTTTACAATCCATCATTGAATTATTATTCTTTTATCACCCTGCGACATGGTGGATTTCCGGGTTAATCAGGCAGGAGAGGGAGCATATTTGTGATGACCTTGCGGTGAATGTCAATCATGATCATATTAACTACATAAAAGCTTTAACAATTATGGAAGAATTAAATGCAAATTCACCGGTACTGGTAAGTGCTATGGCCGGTTCAAAGAAAAAACTCCTTGGCCGGGTAAAGCGGTTGATCAGCCCTGGGAAAATCAGGAAAGGAACCAGCGAAGGCATTATCGTATTCCTGGTCATCATCGGTTTAATCTCGGTCCTTTCATTGAATGCCCTTTCAACGATCCCGGATTCTTATGATTTAACAGGAAGGGAATCAGGGGAGAGGATTGTAAACCTGTTACCTTATAACCCCAATCCGATCGAAAAGCCGGAATTTGTCCCGGTAACAGCCTGGAATCCTGATTCAATCGTGTCCACATCCAAATCCGGCAAGGTTACCGTTAAAGTATATACAGATACCGTTGATTCCGATACTGAAAAAAATCTGCAGGTGATTGTGGAAAGACTGGATGACCAGCTGAGTGATACGGATCATGTAAATAGGGAATACCGAAAGGAAGTCATTATTAAGAAAAAGGGTTCCGGAGGAGTTGGAAGTACAGAAAAGGTGATCATCATCAAATCCGGTGATTCGCTGACTGTATTTAATAATGATACGATATTGGTCTTACCGGAGGATTATGATACAACGTTTACAGCCGATGGAGGTATTGGATTTTATGAATTTGAAACATCTGAAATACCTGAATATCCTGATTTAATCAATGGACCGGAAATTCAATATTATATTTTTCAGGAAGATCAGAAAGCTGCACAGGAAGAATTTGAAAGAGCCCTCAGAGATCAGGAATTTGATATGAAAGAATTTGAAAGACAGCATAGGGAACTTGAGAAAGAAATGAGCAGGAATATGATCATTGTCGAAAATCCTGAAGATATGCCCCATGAATGGATATGGGCTCAGAGAACCCCTGAACCCGAACCCGGGATAAGCCAGGCGGAAAAGATCATCCGGCAGGAGCTGAGGGATGATGGCTTAACAGAACGGGGTAGAAAATACGTGATCGAACTCGATGCCAGAGCTATGTATATCAATGGCGAAAAGCAACCCAAAGAAATTTTCAAAAAATACAAGAAACTTGTCGAAGGCCTTGAACAAACCATTTTAGAAGGTACTCAATCTTATAAATTAATATTTTAACTAAATATTGGAACCGACGGCTTTAGTCGTCGGAAGAAAAGCCGAAAGAACCGACGGCTTTAGTCGTCAGAAGAAAAGCCCAAAGAACCGACGGATTTAGTCGTCGGAGCATAAAAAAAGGCTGCCTGTAAAAGCAGCCTTTCATTTTTTATGCTTGTGCCGTTGGACCGCCCAGATGGAAAGGCGGCAAGCCTTCCGGTCCTTCCGGTGTCTCGATCTGTCCGTACAGGCTTTCGTATTTGCCCACATTCTCTTTCAGAGCCCGGAGCAAGCGCTTCGCATGTTGCGGTGTAAGAATGATCCTTGACTTCACTTTGGCCTTGGGCATGCCCGGCATCATTTTTATGAAGTCGATGATGAACTCGGAATGAGAGTGTGATATCATGGCCAGATTGGCATAAGTGCCTTCCGCCTGTTCTTCTCCAAGTTCAATATTGATCTGGTTCTTAGGTTTGTTTTCTGACATGATCTGAATATTTAATCCTTATTAGTCATTGACAGGTTCATCGTCATAGCCATCTTTACTGGCCATGATCTCTTCATATTCCTCACGTGAACCTACAATGATATCTTCGTATTTACGTAGACCTGTTCCGGCAGGGATTTTATGACCGACGATCACATTTTCTTTCAAGCCTTTCAGCTCGTCAGATTTAGCCTGGATAGCCGCCTGGGTCAACACCTTGGTGGTTTCCTGGAATGATGCGGCCGAGATCCAGCTGTTGGTCTGCAAAGAAGCACGGGTGATGCCCTGGATAACCTGGCGTCCGGTGGCCGGACGTGCATCCCTGGCGTCGATCAGGCGTTTGTCTTTACGCTTCAGCATGGAGTTCTCATCCCTGAGCTTCCTGGCACTGACAATCTGCCCGGCCCTGTAGGTTAAAGAGTCACCCGGATCAACAACGACTTTCTTGCCGAAAACATCATCATTCTCATCCTGGAAATCGGTCTTGTTGACCAGTTCGCCTTCCAAAAATCTCGTATCGCCCGGATCATCCACCTCGATCTTTCTCATCATCTGCCTGACAATCACTTCAAAATGTTTGTCGTTGATCTTAACACCCTGCAAACGGTAAACTTCCTGTACTTCATTCACAATGTATTCCTGGACTTTCATCGGTCCCTTGATCGCCAGGATATCCGACGGCGAAATCTCACCTTCCGATAGCGGCGTACCGGCACGGATATAGTCGTTTTCCTGGGCAAGGATCTGCTTCGTGGTAGGGATCAGGTAATGCTTCTCTTCACCAGTCTTTGAGGTAATGATGACCTCGCGGTTACCTCTCTTCAATTTCTTGGAGATGGTGACCACACCGTCGATTTCTGCAACAACAGCAGGTTCGGAAGGATTCCTGGCCTCAAACAATTCCGTTACTCTCGGAAGACCTCCGGTGATGTCACCGGTCTTTCCGATGGCACGCGGGATTTTAACCACCGGCTCACCGGCTTTGATCTCCTGTCCGTCTTCAACAACAATACGGGCACCCACAGGAATATCGTAGGCTTTCATGATCTCTCCGTCACCGGAAATAATATTGATGGTCGGATTTTTCAGCTTCTGACGGGGCTCGATAACTACTTTGTCAACGTAACCGGTCTGTTCATCCGATTCAATACGATAGGTCTTACCTTCGACAATATTTTCATACTGAATTGTTCCGGTCACTTCAGCGAGAATAACCGCATTGAACGGATCCCAGTCGCTGATGAGATCGCCTTTCTTTACCTCGGAATTTTCTTTGAAATACAGATTGGCGCCATAAGGTATATGGCCGGACGCAAGAACGATCCGGGTGTGTTTATCAACAATTCTCATTTCAGCAGAACGGCCGATGACCACGTCATAGGATTTGCCTTCACGGTTGGTGTAGGTCACAAAACGTAGTTCGTCAATCTCGAGAGTACCCTCGTATTTTGCTTCGATTTTTGAAATAATCGCAACGTTGGAAGCAGTACCCCCAACGTGGAAGGTACGCAGGGTAAGCTGTGTTCCCGGTTCACCGATGGATTGGGCGGCGATAACCCCGACGGCTTCTCCTTCCTGCACCATTCGGCCGGTGGCCAGGTTTCTTCCGTAGCAACGGGCGCAAACCCCTTGCTTGGATTCGCAGGTGAGCACCGAGCGGATTTCAACCGATTCGATCGGTGATTCTTCGATGATCCTGCATTTGTCTTCCGTCAACTGCTGGCCGGCCCTGGCGATAAGTTCCCCGGAATTCGGATGGAAAATATCATGCAGCGTAACGCGGCCAAGGATACGGTCGTAAAGTGATTCTACGATTTCTTCGTTCTTTTTCAGGGCTGAAATCGTGATACCTCTTAAGGTACCACAATCATCTTCTGAAATGATGACATCCTGTGCAACATCGACAAGACGACGGGTAAGATAACCGGCGTCGGCAGTCTTAAGTGCGGTATCAGCCAGACCTTTACGGGCACCGTGCGTGGAAATGAAGTACTCAAGAACCGACAGACCTTCCTTGAAGTTCGAAAGGATCGGGTTTTCGATAATTTCACCACCCGTCGCCCCTGATTTCTGCGGTTTGGCCATCAGACCTCTCATTCCCGACAACTGCCTGATCTGTTCCTTGGAACCCCTGGCGCCGGAGTCAAGCATCATGAAAATCGGGTTGAAACCACCCTTGTCCATAGAGATTTCCTTCATGACCTGCTGGGTCAGCTTGGAATTGGTATGGGTCCAGATATCGATGATCTGGTTGTAACGTTCATTATTCGTAATGAAACCCATATTGTAATTATTCAGCACTTCCTCAACTTCCTGGTTGGCTTCTTCGATGAAGGTCTCTTTGATCTGGGGAACGATAACGTCACCCAGGTTAAAGGACAATCCGCCTTTGAACGCCATGATAAAACCAAGGTTCTTAATATTATCAAGGAAATCGGATGTTTTCTTGGTGCCGGTTGCTTTCAAAATATCGCCGATAATATCGCGAAGGGCTTTCTTGGTCAGCAACTGGTTGATGTATCCCATTTCACCGGGCACAACCTGGTTGAAAAGCACCCGACCTGTCGTGGTATCGACCATCTGGTTAACCGGTTGGTTATCCACAAGGTCTTCGACTTTAACACTGATGTTGGCGTGCAGGTCAAGTCGGCCTTCATTAAAGGCAATGATCACTTCTTCCGGCGAATAGAAACGTTTTCCTTCACCGTTGACTGGATTTTCCGGAGTGCCTTTGCGGCCTTTGGTCATATAATAGAGACCCAAAACCATGTCCTGTGAAGGAACGGTAATTGGAGCCCCATTCGCCGGGTTAAGAATATTATGAGAAGCGAGCATGAGGAGCTGCGCTTCCAGAATGGCTGCATTACCAAGCGGAACGTGAACGGCCATCTGGTCACCGTCGAAGTCGGCGTTGAACGCGGTACAAACGAGCGGGTGCAGTTGGATAGCTTTTCCTTCAATGAGTTTCGGCTGGAAGGCCTGGATACCTAACCGGTGCAGGGTAGGAGCACGGTTTAACAGTACCGGGTGCCCTTTCAGGATATTTTCGAGGATATCCCATACCACGGCGTCTTTCCGGTCGACGATCTTTTTGGCCGATTTGACGGTCTTAACAATTCCTCTTTCAAGAAGCTTACGGATGATGAAGGGCTTGAAGAGCTCGGCTGCCATATCTTTAGGCAATCCGCACTCATTCAGCTTCAGTTCCGGGCCGACAACGATAACCGAACGACCAGAATAGTCGACGCGTTTACCAAGAAGATTTTGACGGAAACGCCCCTGCTTTCCTTTCAGACTGTCGCTCAACGATTTAAGCGGCCTGTTGGATTCGGTCTTTACAGCACTGACTTTTCTCGAGTTGTCCAGTAACGAGTCAACGGCCTCCTGGAGCATGCGTTTTTCATTACGCATGATGACATCCGGAGCCTTGATCTCGATAAGCCTTTTCAGACGGTTGTTCCTGATGATCACCCTGCGGTACAGGTCGTTCAGGTCCGAAGTAGCGAAACGGCCACCATCAAGCGGAACCAGCGGACGCAGCTCAGGCGGGATCACCGGGATGATTTTCATGATCATCCAGCCCGGTCGGTTTTCAGTGCGCGTGCGTGCATCGCGGAAAGCTTCATAAACCTGCAAACGTTTCAGGGCTTCCTGTTTACGCTGTTGCGAAGTTTCCGTGTTGGCTTTATGACGAAGGTCATACGATACTTTGTCCAGGTCAAGTTTCTCGAGCAATTCAAAAAGTGCTTCAGCACCCATTTTAGCGATGAACTTGTTCGGATCTTCATCATCAAGATGCTGATTATCCGGCGGAAGCGAATCCACGATATCGAAATATTCTTCTTCCGAAAGGAAATCCAGCTCTTTTACGCCGTCTTTTTCTTTAATTCCGGGTTTAATGACAACATACTTTTCATAATAGATGATCGAGTCCATCTTCTTGGAGGGTAATCCAAGAAGGGCGCCGATTTTATTGGGAAGTGAACGGAAAAACCAGATGTGGGCAACGGGAACAACAAGTTGGATGTGTCCGGTCCGTTCGCGCCTGACTTTTTTCTCCGTAACCTCTACGCCGCAACGATCACAAATGATGCCTTTGTAACGGATCCTTTTATATTTTCCGCAATGGCATTCATAATCTTTTACCGGTCCGAATATCCGCTCACAAAATAATCCGTCACGTTCGGGTTTATATGTCCGGTAATTGATCGTTTCAGGCTTTAATACCTCGCCGAATGATCGTTCAAGGATCGATTCCGGTGAAGCAAGGCTGATGGTTATCGAGTTAAAATCAATTGAAGTATTGGATTCTCTTCTGAAGGCCATGTATATAGCTTTTATTGATTACAAAATGTTTATTCGAAGCCGACTTCAAGGCCAAGGCCTCTAAGTTCATGCACCAGAACGTTGAATGATTCAGGGATACTCGGCTTGGGCATATTTTCACCTTTTACGATCGTTTCATAAGCCTTTGCCCGTCCCTGTACATCGTCGGATTTAACCGTAAGAATTTCCTGCAGGATGTTCGAAGCACCAAATGCTTCAAGTGCCCAGACTTCCATTTCACCAAAACGCTGGCCTCCGAACTGGGCTTTACCTCCAAGCGGCTGCTGTGTGATGAGTGAATAAGGTCCGATAGAACGTGCGTGGATTTTATCTTCAACCATATGGTGAAGTTTCAGCATATAGATAAATCCTACGGTGGTCGGCTGATGGAACCTGACGCCGGTTTCACCGTCATATAGGTAAACTTTTCCATCTTTCGGCAATCCGGCCTGGGTCATCTTTTCGTTGATCTGGGTATAGCTGGCACCGTCAAAAATAGGTGTGCCATAGGTTTCACCCAGTTTGTGGCCTGCCCATCCCAAAACCGTCTCATAGATCTGTCCCAGGTTCATACGGCTTGGAACGCCAAGAGGATTCAACACGATATCGACCGGTGTGCCGTCTTCCAGGAATGGCATATCTTCCTGGCGGACTATTCTGGCGACGATACCTTTGTTTCCGTGTCTTCCCGACATTTTATCGCCAACCTGGAGCTTGCGCTTACGGGCAACGTAAACTTTGGCCATCTGCACAATGCCATTGGGCAGGTCATCCCCGACAGTCGACTGGAATTTCATCCTGTTGAACCGGCCCTGCAGCTCTTTGTGCTTGATGTTGTAATTATTGATGAGGACCTTGATCAGGTCGTTCTTGTCTTTATCGCTGGTCCAGCGGTTCGGGTTGATGCTGCCGTAATCCAGCACCATCAGCATTTTCTGGGTGAATTTGGCCTTTTTGGGGACAACTTCTTCCTTGAAATTATTGTAGACACCCTGTGAGGTTTTACCGCTGACAAGGATCATAAGTTTATCAACCAGTTTGGATTTCAAGTCGTTGACTTCCTTGTGCATCTGGTCATCCAACTCTTTCAGGACATCTTTTTCCTTGGCCCTCGATTTACGGTCTTTAATAACCCGGGAGAAAAGTTTGTTTTCAATGACGACCCCCTTCATGGCTGGCGGTGCTTTCAACGAAGCGTTTTTAACATCGCCGGCCTTATCACCAAAGATGGCGCGCAGCAGTTTCTCTTCCGGTGTCGGATCGCTTTCGCCTTTCGGTGTAATCTTGCCGATCAGGATATCACCTTCTTTAACTTCAGCCCCGATACGGATCAGCCCGTTTTCATCAAGATCTTTCGTCGCTTCGGCACTGACATTGGGGATATCGTTGGTCAGTTCTTCGATACCTCTCTTGGTATCACGCACTTCAAGTGTGAATTCTTCGATATGAATGGATGTGAAGATATCTTCCTTCACAACTTTTTCATTGATAACGATAGCATCCTCAAAATTATATCCTTTCCAGGGCATGAAGGCGACCATCAGGTTTCTTCCCAGTGCGAGTTCGCCATTTTTAGTGGCATAACCCTCACAAAGCACTTGTCCTTTAACCACTTTATCGCCTTTTCTGACAATAGGCCGCAGGTTGATGCAGGTATTCTGGTTGGTGCGGAGGAATTTGGTCAGCTCATACCGTTTGATATCATCATCAAAACTGACCAGCTTTTCCATTTCATCCCGGGTATAACGGATAACGATTTCCTTGGCGTCGACAGCTTCTACGTATCCATCGCCTTCGGCGTTGATAAGTACTCTTGAGTCACGGACCACGTCAGCTTCAATCCCGGTACCAACCAGCGGCACTTCGGGTTCGAGCAGCGGAACTGCCTGGCGCATCATGTTTGATCCCATAAGTGCCCTGTTGGCATCGTCATGTTCCAGGAACGGGATCAGTGATGCTGCGATGGAGGCAATCTGATTCGGAGCGGTATCCATCAAGTCAATTTCATGACGGTCGATAATAGGATAATCAGCCTGGTATCGTACTTTAACCTTATCGGTTTCGAAAATACCGTCGCTCTTTAGCGGTGCGCTTGCCTGGGCGATAATTTTCTTTTCTTCTTCTTCGGCGCTCAGGAATACCGGGGGCTCACCCAGCAATACCTGGCCATTTTCCACTTTCTTGTATGGGGTTTCGATAAAGCCCAGGTTATTGACTTTTGCAAAAACGCACAAAGAGGAAATAAGACCGATATTCGGGCCTTCCGGTGTTTCAATCGTACACAGGCGGCCATAATGGGTATAATGCACGTCCCTGACCTCAAAACCGGCGCGTTCCCTGGACAGACCTCCGGGACCCAGTGCTGAGATCCTGCGCTTATGCGTAAGCTCTGAAAGCGGGTTGGTCTGGTCCATGAACTGGGACAGCTGGTTGGTGCCAAAAAAAGAGTTAATGACCGATGATAGGGTTTTGGCATTGATGAGGTCCATCGGGGTGAATACTTCATTATCCCTGACGTTCATACGCTCACGGATAGTCCTGGCCATACGGGCAAGACCTACGCCGAACTGAGCGGAGAGCTGTTCGCCGACCGTCCTGACCCTACGATTGCTCAGGTGGTCGATATCATCAACCTCAGTCTTGGAATTTGAAAGTTCCACGAGATATTTGATGATGGAAATGATGTCTTCTTTAGTCAGGACTTTGATCGTCGGATCAACTTCCAGGCCGAGTTTCGTGTTAATACGGTAACGTCCGACATCTCCAAGATCATATCTTTTTTCAGAGAAGAATAATTTATCGATGATGCCCCTGGCCGTTTCTTCATCCGGTGGTTCGGCGTTACGGAGCTGGCGGTAAATATATTCCACAGCTTCTTTTTCCGAGTTCGCTGTATCTTTCTGAAGTGTATTGAAGATGATGGAATATTCCAGCGTGTTGATATCTTCTTTATGAAGAAGGATGGTGTCGATTCCTGAATCCAGGATCAGGTCGGCGTGTTCCTTTTCGATCACGACTTCCCTTTCGATGAGTACTTCGGTTCGTTCGATCGAAACGACTTCACCGGTATCCTCGTCCACGAAATCTTCGACCCAGGCTCTTACCACGCGGGCAGCGAGTTTACGGCCGATGACCTTCTTCATGTTGGTTTTATTCACTTTAACTTCTTCTGCCAGGTGGAAGATCTCGAGAATATCTTTATCGGTTTCATAACCGATGGCCCTGAGCAGGGTAGTGACCGGTAATTTCTTTTTCCTGTCGATGTAAGCATACATGACATTGTTGATATCGGTCGTAAACTCGATCCATGACCCCTTGAAAGGGATGATCCTGGCTGAGAAAAGCTGTGTTCCATTTGCATGGGTACTGGTTCCGAAGAACACGCCCGGTGACCGGTGCAACTGGGAAACCACAACGCGTTCAGCCCCGTTGACCACGAAAGTTCCTTTCGGCGTCATATAAGGGATCATGCCCAGGTATACATCCTGGATAATGGTTTCAAAATCTTCGTGTTCCGGGTCGGTACAATACAGCTTGAGTTTCGCTTTCAGCGGGATCGAATATGTTAAACCGCGTTCCATGCATTCGTCGATGGAATATCGCGGCGGATCCACAAAATAATCAAGAAATTCGAGAACGAAATTATTCCTGGCGTCCGTGATCGGGAAATTTTCGCTGAAAACCTTATATAACCCTTCATTGACGCGGTCTTCCGGGTTGGTTTCAAGCTGGAAGAAATCTTTGAAGGATTGAAGCTGGATTTCAAGAAAATCGGGGTACGCAGCTTTTACTTTTGAAGATCCGAAATTGAATCTTTCAGCTATTTTCGATGCCAATGTTTTTTGTTTTAGGCCCATGATGGGCGGTTTCGCACTTTATGAACGTATAGATGATGAAAAAGGGGACGAGCCTGACCCGACTCAGTCGGGGTCAGGCCCGGTAATTGAAAGGCTAATGTGAGTTAGCCTGTTCATCAGATCTACTTAATTTCAACTTCAGCGCCAGCCTCTTCGAGCTGTTTCTTCAGTGCTTCTGCCTCGTCTTTGGTCACTCCTTCTTTGATTGCTTTGGGAGCTGCATCGACAAGTTCTTTGGATTCCTTGAGACCAAGGCTGGTCAGTTCTTTCACGAGTTTTACCACACCAAGCTTAGCTTGTCCGGCATGTTTCAGGATCACGTCGAATGTGTTTTTTTCTTCAACAACCGGTGCATCACCACCTGCTGCTGCGCCCGGTGCTGCAACTGCTACAGCTGCTGCTGCCGGTTCAATTCCATATTCGGTTTTCAGGATCTCTGCTAACTCGTTGACTTCCTTTACGGTTAAGTTTACCAACTGTTCTGCGAATGCTTTTAAATCTGCCATTGTATTTATTTTTAAACGTTTACTAATGAATAATTGAAAATGTTGTTTTTTGTTATCCTTCCTTTTCAGATAATGTTTTCAGGACGCCTGATAAAATATGGCCACCTGACTGAAGGCCTGAGATAACGTTTTTAACGGGTGACTGAAGTAATGCCACGATATCGGCGATCAGTTCGTTTTTCGACTTGAGCGCGATCAGCAGATCGAGCTGGTTATCGCCGACAAATACCATTTCCTGCACATATGCGCCTTTCAGAATGGGCTTGTCGGAGGTCTTCCTGAACTCCTTGATCAATTTTGCCGGGACATTCCCTGATTCAGATATCATCACGGATGTCGGACCATGTAAAATCGGGAAAAGACCTTCAAAGTCCTTCTCTGATTTTTCCATCGCCTTTTTCAGCAATGTGTTCTTAACCACCTGCAGCGTCACATTCCTTTTAAAGCAAAGGGCGCGCAGCCGGGTAGAGTTGCTTGAATTCAGATTCGAAATATCCGTAAGATATACCGTGTTGCTTCTCTTCAGTGTTTCCGCCAACGAGTCGATCAGTTGATCTTTTTCTTCTCTTGTCATGACTCTGTTTACTTAAATTTGGTTATTACACTGTTAAGGATTTGGGCTCGATTTGAATGCCCGGGCTCATGGTACTTGACATATACACGCTCTTCATGTAGGTTCCCTTTGCTGCTGAAGGCTTCAGTTTGATGATCGTCTGGAGCAATTCTTTTGCATTATCAACAAGTTGATCACTTTCAAAGGAAACTTTTCCGATAGAGGCATGGATAATGCCATATTTATCGACTTTAAAATCGATTTTACCTGCTTTGACTTCCTTGATCGCTTTGCCTACGTCCATGGTAACCGTACCTGTTTTCGGGTTCGGCATGAGTCCACGGGGGCCCAGGATCTTTCCGAGAGGACCAATTTTAGGCATAACCTGCGGCATGGTGATCACAACATCTATATCGGTCCATCCTTGTTTGATTTTATCAATAAAATCATCAAGGCCGACATAATCGGCACCAGCCGCTTTCGCTTCATCCTCCTTATCAGGGGTTACCAGGGCAAGTACGCGGACGGTCTTTCCCGTGCCATGAGGCAGGGTGACAATGCCACGAACCATTTGGTTCGCCTTTCGGGGATCTACGCCTAAACGGACATCGAGGTCTACGGAAGCATCGAATTTAGTATAGGTAATCCCTTTCACTACCTCTACGGCTTCACTCAGCCCGTAGGTTTTCGCCTTATCAAACTTCGACAGGGATTCCTTTTGTTTTTTGGTTAGTTTTGCCATTGTATTACCTCGTTATTATTTATTTCTCGAATCATGATGTTCTTTTAGGTTCAGATCGCTTTTTCGCCTTTAATGGTGAGGCCCATGCTTCTGGCCGTGCCTGCCACCATTGTTATAGCTGATTCGATCGTGAAACAGTTCAGATCCACCATTTTATCTTCGGCAATTGTCTTGACCTGATCCCAGGTGACCGATCCGACCTTATTACGGTTGGATTCCGGAGAACCTTTGGTGATCTTGGCCATTTCCATCAACTGCACTGCAACCGGGGGGTGTTTGATGACGAAGTCAAAGCTCTTATCCCTGTAAACAGTGATGATCACCGGGAGTAATTTTCCGGCCTGATCCTGTGTACGGGCATTGAACTGTTTGCAGAACTCCATGATATTCACACCTTTTGAACCAAGTGCAGGACCGACCGGGGGAGACGGGTTTGCCGCTGCCCCTTTGATTTGCAGTTTGATCATTCCAGCAACTTCTTTTGCCATGCTCTTAAAAGATTGAAATGTTAATTAATCATTGGATCACCTGAACTATTCTTTTTCCACCTGCATGAAATTGAGTTCCAGGGGAGTTTTCCGCCCGAAGATCTTGACCATCACCTTCAGCTTCTTCTTTTCTTCGTTGATCTCTTCGATCACACCGGTGAAGCTGTTGAATGGGCCGTCGATCACCTTCACGGTTTCTCCGACGATAAAAGGAATGTTTACCCCTTCCCCTTGTTCAGCCAGTTCATCAACTTTTCCGAGGATCCGTTTGACTTCGCTGGCACGCATCGGGCTGGGCTCGTTGCCGGTTCCCAGAAATCCCAGTACGTTGGGGATATTCCGGATGATGTGCGTTAATTCGCCCACCAGGGCAGCTTCGATCAGCACATAGCCCGGAAAATAGTTCCGTTCCTTGCTGATCTTCTTTCCTTTTCGTACCTGGTAAACTTTTTCAGTCGGGATAAGTACCTGCGACAGAAAATCCTGTAATCCGAGACGGTTGATTTCACTCTCGATGTATTCCTTCACCTTCTTTTCCTTACCGCTTACAGCCCGGACAACATACCATTTTTTGACCTGTTCGCCCATACTTGTCCCTTAGGATGAAAAAAATTATTTAATCAGGTTAAATTTAAATTTCAGTAGCGCTACCATGATCAGAACAGTTTGTAAAACTGCTCCAACAATGTTCTTAATGAGATATCCATCAAATAAACCACTACAGCGATTATCAGGGAAGCAACAGATACCACTATAGCACTACTTTGCAGCTCACTCCATGTAGGCCAGGAGGTTTTATGTTTAAGCTCGTCGTAACTTTCTTTAAAGTAAGCTTGTATTTTATTTGCCATTTAGCTTTTATCTTTTTGCACGGGTGGTAGGACTCGAACCTACAACCAATGGTTTTGGAGACCACTACTCTGCCAATTGAGCTACACCCGTAAGCTCAAAGCAGGTTCGATCCCGTCCCGATTAAGTCGGGACGGGAATATAACCTACCTGTTATGCGATTATTTCAATTACCTGTCCGGCACCAACGGTTCGGCCACCTTCGCGGATAGCAAAACGTAAGCCTTTATCCATAGCCACTTCGTGAATCAGCTTCACTTCGATGGTCAGGTTGTCACCCGGCATGATCATTTCAACGCCCTGGGGCAAATTGATTTCACCCGTTACGTCGGTCGTTCTGAAATAGAACTGCGGACGGTATTTATCATGGAACGGGGTGTGACGGCCACCTTCTTCTTTTTTCAGGATATAAACCTGGGCTTTGAAGTGGGTATGAGGAGTAATGGAACCCGGAGCGGCGATAACCTGTCCGCGGCGGATGTCATCCTTGTCAATACCTCTGAGCAGTAAGCCGGCATTGTCACCAGCTTCACCACGGTCGAGCAGTTTACGAAACATTTCAACGCCGGTGACGACTGACTTCAGTTTTTCAGCGCCAAGACCGATGATTTCAACCGGTTCACCCACTTTAATCACGCCTTGTTCAATTCTTCCGGTAGCCACGGTACCACGGCCGGTGATCGAGAACACGTCTTCAACCGGCATCAGGAACGGCTTATCCACATCACGTTTCGGCAGCGGGATCCAGGTGTCGCAAGCTTCCATCAATTCCCAGATTTTTTCAATCCACTTGGGTTCTTTATTTAAAGCACCGAGTGCTGAACCGCGAATGATGGGGGTATTATCACCGTCAAATCCGTAGAAAGTAAGTAATTCACGGATTTCCATATCGACCAGGTCAAGAAGCTCTTCATCATCGACCATATCTACCTTATTCATGTAAACAACGATCTTGGGTACACCAACCTGGCGGGCGAGAAGGATATGCTCGCGGGTTTGGGGCATCGGACCGTCGGTAGCAGCCACGACAAGGATAGCGCCGTCCATTTGGGCAGCACCGGTAACCATGTTCTTAACATAGTCGGCATGACCAGGACAGTCAACGTGTGCATAGTGACGGTTTGCGGTCTGGTATTCGACGTGAGCCGTGTTGATTGTTATACCTCTGGCTTTTTCTTCAGGGGCATTATCAATTTCGTCGAACGATTTGAACGTGGCAAGACCTTTATCCTGTAAATTCAGGGTAATGGCTGCAGTAAGCGTGGTCTTACCGTGGTCAACGTGACCAATCGTGCCGATGTTCACGTGCGGTTTAGTACGTTGAAAGGTTTCTTTAGCCATATTAAATGTGTTTAAAAAATTAAAAAGTTAATACTAATCTTCAATAAAAAATGAGCCTTTGATCAGAATTGAACTGATGACCCCTTCCTTACCAAGGAAGTGCTCTACCCCTGAGCTACAAAGGCCTGGGAGCGGAAGACGGGTCTCGAACCCGCTACCTACAGCTTGGAAGGCTGTCGCTCTACCAAATGAGCTACTTCCGCGGAGTGGGGAGAGGAGGATTCGAACCTCCGAAGTCGTAGACAACAGATTTACAGTCTGCCCCATTTGACCGCTCTGGAATCTCCCCGTTTTTGTGGTCTGATTTGATCTAAAATTGAGCCGATGGGCGGATTCGAACCGTCGACCGGCTGATTACAAATCAGCTGCTCTGGCCAGCTGAGCTACATCGGCATCATGCAAAGAACATAAAAAAAGCAGACCTTTTTAAAAAGGTCTGCAAAAATATACATTATTGTTGAATTAACAAAAGAAAATTCCTAATTGTTGAAATTATTCTTAATGGTTACCCCGAATCTTTTCTTTATATTTTTTTAATTGCCTCCGCAAAGCTTCAACGGCTTCATCCGCAGACTCTTCAAATGTGGCACTCTGTTTTTTGACATAGAAATTATTTCCCGGTATACTCACCCGAATCTCTGCGATTTTATTCTCCCTCGTATCGGTATTCTCCACTTTCAGGGATACTTCCGTGTCAATGACGCCGTCAAAAACCTGTGAGATTTTTTCCGTCTTCTCCTTGATGAAGGCGATAAGCTTTTTATCAGCCTTGAAATGAACCGCATTAATGTTTAGTCTCATAATATATTCCTCCATGTTTAAGTTAAGCCCGGGGATGGGCCTGTTTATATATCGATTTCAATTTCTCAATCGTGTTGTGTGTGTAAACCTGCGTGGCCGCCAGGTTGGCATGCCCGAGAATTTCCTTGATGGCATTGAGGTCGGCACCATTGTTCAGCATATGGGTGGCAAATGTATGCCTGATGACATGCGGACTGCGTTTGCTGATCGTGGTGACCTGGTCGAGGTAATGATGAACCAACCGTTGAACAAACCTGGGATAAAGCTTCTCGCCTTTATTGGTGAGGAATAGATAGGCTTCCTGCTGGTCTCCTGTAAATGTTTTCCGTTTCATCGAGATATAATTGCTCATCATTCCGGCCAGGTTATTACTAAACGGAATCAGGCGCTGTTTGTTGCGCTTACCGGTCACTTTTAAGATATTTTTAACAAGATCCACATCCGTTTCCATCAGCCCGATCAGTTCCGAAAGCCTCATGCCCGTTGAGTAAAACAGTTCCATGATCATCCGGTCGCGCTCAGCCGGATAGCCTTCTCCAAATTCGATCTTATTAAATAAGGTATCCATGCTATCCTGCTCCACGAATGCGGGAAGCCTGTGTGAAGCTTTGGGTGCGACAACCTTGCTCATGGGATTTTCAACCACAATGCCTTCTTTTATAAGAAACCTGAAAAAGGATTTTAAGGTGGTGATTTTCCGGTTCACCGTCCGGGAGGTGTGGCCATCTTCCATCATACTGACCATCCACGAACGGACAACCTGGTGGTCTACCTGGTGAATGTTGTCGATCTTATACTGCTCTGTCAGGAAATTAAAAAACTGGTCCAGATCTGACCGGTAGGCATTGATAGTGTTTAGTGAATATCGCTTTTCGTAAGCTATGTAGTCAAGAAATCTTTCCGTCGTCATCCACCAAAAAAATAAGAAGAAACTTTAATTCAAATATACAAAAAATATATCAGAAATAAAATTTCTTCTTATAAAATATGTTAAATAGAAAGACTACTGGTCCAATGCTTCCCTGAGCTGCTGGATATATATAGCTTTCAGCCTTTGTTTGCGTTTGATAATGGAGGGTTTGGTGAATTGCTGGCGGTCACGTAATTCTTTAACGACACCCGTTTTTTCGAATTTTCTTTTGTATTTCTTTAAAGCTCTGTCGATGCTTTCGCCTTCTTTTACCGGAACAATGATCATTTGTTTTCCCGTTTTATAAATTGGTTAGTACTAAAAAATTTTGAGGTGCAAAAGTAAGAAATAATTTTCAATTTTTAATTTTAAATTTTAAATTATTTCATTAGAGGTTTTCCAGGATGAAATTGGTCATCATGGTATAGAGGTGCAGCCGGGTATTCCCCCCGTAAATGCTATGATTCTTATTGGGATAAAGGAACATGCTGTATTGCTTGTTGGCTTTGTTCAGCGCGGTGACCAAATCCATTGTATTCTGGACATGCACATTATCGTCGCCGGTACCATGGATGACCAGGTATTTGCCCTTTAAGTTGCTGACATGGTGTATCGGAGAATTAAAGTCATAACCGTTCGGATTATCCTGGGGTTTACGCATAAACCTCTCGGTATAGATATTGTCGTAGTAACGCCAGTTGGTCACCGGGGCAACGGCAATGGCCATGGAAAAAACATCAGGCCCCTGGGTGATGCAGAGGGTCGACATAAAACCGCCGTAGCTCCATCCCCAGATTCCGG
>AMWB02020952.1_pt1 | contig 35420 bp, 27 predicted proteins | sample 200311 | NCBI WGS metagenome assembly AMWB02 (sample SAMN02737377, study PRJNA173069) | bioreactor metagenome | biome: anode biofilm in microbial fuel cells | place: USA: California | collected 2010-12-16
GTATCGTATTCCTTTTTGTTCATCGCTTCCTCGCCTTTTTTGTAAAGCGATTCTATCGATTGCGGAAGCGCGGATGCGCAGAATGACATGAAAATTACAATGAGTATAAGAGTTTTTTTCATAGCCAAAAAGATTAAATAAAGCGGCGGGAATATCCCGCCGCCCTTAACTGCCGATTAATAATTGTCAATCTGGGCTCTCTGAAGTTTGCCCGAATAATCAATGTAGACCGCTTTCCATTCGGAATAGAAGTCGTAAACGGTCCATCCGCCTTCGCGGTGTCCGTTGCCCGTCGCCTTAACACCTCCGAAAGGCATATGGGCTTCCGCGCCTATAGTAGCGCCGTTGATGTAAGTTATTCCCGCCTGAATGTCGCGAACCGCCTTAAAAGCGTCGTTGACATTGTTCGTGAAAATGCTCGACGAGAGGCCGTATTCAGTGCCGTTCAGTATGTCGATGGATTCTTCGAGCGACGAGCATTTAAGGACCGCGAGAACGGGTCCGAAAATTTCTTCTTTCGCGATTCGCATATCCGGTGTGACGTCTTTGAATATAGTCGGCTTATAGAACCAGCCCTTAGCGAGGTTTCCGTCCTTCGCGTAGTCGCCGCCGGTGACGAGGGTCGCCTTATCTTCGTTCAATCCGATTTTCACGTAATCGTTGACGGTTTCTCTCTGGGATTCGCTCACGCAGGGACCGACGTCAACGCCCTTGTCGTTTCCGTATCCGAGTTTCAGTTTCGCCGCCCTGTCGGTTAACATTTTCAGGAATTTATCGTGAATGTTCTTATGCAGGATTAGTCTGGATGTCGCGGTGCATCTCTGACCTGTCGTTCCGAAAGCGCCCCATAACACTGCGTCGAGGGCGAGGTCGAGGTTCGCGTCGTCCATAACAATCTGCGCGTTCTTTCCGCCGAGTTCGAGGGAAACTCTCTTGAGTTCTCTTCCGCCGACTTCGTTGATTCTTTTTCCGACGGCGGTGGAGCCCGTGAAGGAAATGAAATCGATGTTCTTATTTTCGAGGAAGCACTCGCCGACGACTCTTCCGCTTCCGTGAACGAGGTTCACGACGCCTGGAATGTAGTCCTTGCCGAGAACTTCTTTCATCGCTTCGTCAATTATGTGCACGAGAGTATTTGCGGTCTTAGGCGTGAGTTCGGCGGGTTTGAACACCACCGTGTTTCCGCAGACGAGAGCGGGAAATATTTTCCAGGTCGGGATAGCCATCGGGAAATTCCAGGGAGTTATTATTCCTCCCACACCGATAGGAATCCTGAAACTAAGGTTCATTTTGTTCGGAAGTTCGCTCGGAGCGTTGAGACCGAACAATCTTCTGCCTTCCGAAGCGGCGTAATAAGCCGTATCGATGCCTTCCTGCGTGTCGCCCTTTGTTTCGGCGAAGACCTTACCCATTTCGCGTGTCATCTCAAACGAGATTTCGTCTTTTCTCTGAAGCATAATGTCGCCGACAACCTTAAGCACGTCGCCTCTTTTCGGCGCGGGCACGAGCCGCCATTTTTTGAACGCTTCTCTTGCCGCGCTCACAGCATCGTTAACGTCGTCTTTCGTAGATGAGGGAAAATATCCTACTAAGTCTTCCGTATTCGCGGGATTTCTGTTCTCCGTATGCTTGCCGCTCTTAGAGTCTTTCCATTCGCCGTTTATAAAATTCTTGAAGTATTCCATTTGTATAATAGATTTAGTTTTTCGTAGATTTTAATAAAATATGTATTCGGTTTGATATTAAAAATTCAAAAGTTTATGTGTTGAAATTCAACTGCAATCACAATTGACCGTATTCTAATTATCCCGAATGGCACTCAATTTGCCGTCTGCATTCCGGCGGGATAATAATCAGAATCCGTAAACGGAAAATCCGCCGTCAACAGCGAGGCACTGTCCCGTTATGTAGGAAGCGGCATCGGAGCATAGGAATGCGGCAGCTGACGCTACTTCGCGGGGTTCGCCGACGCGTTTCATCGGGGTTCTGTCGAGAACGGATTTAAGAAAATCGGGCTTGTTAAGGAGACCTTCCGTCAGCGGAGTTTTTATGTACCAGGGCGCGATAGCGTTGACTCTGATTCCGTCAACAGCCCATTCCGCTGCGAGGTTTTTCGTCAGTTGTATAATTCCCGCTTTCGTAATCGCGTACGGAGAGCCGGTTTTCAGTGATGTTAATCCCGCGACTGAAGATATGTTCAGTATCGACGCCCTGCCGGATTTTTTCAGCAAGGGATACGCCGCGGCAGACATTTGAAAAACGCTTTGCAGGTTGGTACTTATAAGCGCGGAGAATTCTTCATCGGTGTATTCCGTTGTTTTTTTTCGTATGTTGAATCCCGCGTTATTTACGAGTATGTCAAGTGAATCCGTTCCGATGATGCCGAAAATTTTTTCGACTCCTTCTCTTCTGCTTACGTCGGCGGAAATTCCGGTAACATTGAAACCTTTTGATTTGAATTCCTCTGTCTGCTTTACGACTTCGTATTCATTACGGGCAACGATAATAATCCCGGCTCCGAGTCTGGCGAATTCATCGGCAATCGCCCTGCCTATACCTCTGGTCGCGCCTGTAATAAGCGCGCGGCGGTCTTTCAGAAAATATGTATCCGTCATTTATCCTTTTTGGTTGTATCAATTTTCAGCGGATAGTACAGACCGCATCTGCCGAATATCGCTGTCAATATCGGCACTAATCCGATCAGTCCGAGCCAGGTATTGAAGAAATAACCAAGCGCGAGAATAACTATTCCGATAATTATACGGATTATCTTATCGGTTTTTCCTACGTTGCAGGCTAACATAATTTTGCTCCTTTGTTTTTAGTTTTTACTCAGAGTATTTGATTAACCGCTGTTTATCTTGACGGAGAAAACCGTTTTAAAAGCCAGTTCGATATATAATCAAGGAATCCGCTAACGAATTCTTTTTTAAGTTTCGGGTAATCGTTTGGATTGCCCGTATCGGATTCCTGAAAAAGATGGTTTGCTTTTATGAAAATCTTCGATTCAAAATCCTTGTTGCCGCCTTTCTTAAGCGCGTCAAGCATTGGCTTTTCGCTTTGCGCGGGAGGAACCTGCAAATCAGTCTCGCCGAAAAGCAGAAGCACAGGGCATTTCACTTTTTCGAGAGCGGTAGCAGGGTCGTAAGTTATGAAATATTTCATCCACGTGTTCGTGAACGCGCTTATGTATGATTTCGCGAATGATTCCGCCCACTCGTCTTTGTCTTTGATACGGCTCTTCTGAACTTCGGGGAGTTTTTCGTACTCTTTCAGACGCTCGTCTTTAATCGTTTTCTTTATGTTGTCGAGATTTTCGTTGTTCCTGATAGCGCTCAGCATTGTCTTAAGTGTCTGTATGTCTTTGTTTATTTCTTCGGGGGAAATATAACTTGCTTTCATTATGAGTTTCGACTGCTCGATAAGAATTTCCTCTCCCGTGACGCCCGTACCGGCCATGCAGATTACAAAGGCGATGCCGTCATACTTCGAAGCGGCGAGTGGAGCCACAATCCCGCCTTCGCTGTGCCCGAACAATCCGACAGCGCCCGGATTAATGTCGCTTCGCGTTTTCAGATATTTCACGGCTTCAATCACATCTCCCGAGAAATCTTCGGAAGTATAATCGTTGACGTTTGTTCCCGTCGAGCCGCCGACACCCCTGTCGTCATATCTGAGCACTGCATAACCGTTTCTCGTAAGATGGTCGGCGATAACCTTGAAAACCTTGAATCCCGCGACCTCTTCGTTTCTGTCCTGCGGACCGCTTCCCGTAATCATCACGACTGCGGGATGTTTCCCCGGATATTCAGGCAACGAAAGCGTTCCCGAGAATTTTATATCGCCGTTTTTGAATGTGACTTCCTCTTCCTTGTAGGGAAGGGATTCCTTTACCTCTTCTTTTTTCACGTCGGGGGTATAAGACAAGCCGCGGACGAGGAAGAACGTGCCTTCGTATCCTGCCTGAGTAAATATACCTTTTATTGAATCGTCAACGAACGCGCCGTCAAATTTTGCCAATCCGTTAGGAACGTCGAGTTCAAAATATGCTTTAGGGTATTTGTTGATGATGTTTGTGAGGGGAAGGCCTTTCTGCTTTTGCAGGGGTATATCAATCTTTCCCGTGTAACTTCCGTTTTCGGATGTAAAGTGAGTTATTATTTCGAGTGACGTGCCCATCAATTCGAGCGCTCCGCTCCAGTCGCCTTCAAGAACAGGCTGGGCATTTACGCGGGAGAATAGTATCGCGAATATAAAAAGAACGAGAAATTTTTTCATTATCAGATTATTTTAAATTGCCGTAAAGAACTTTTGTAACGTATTCAAGTTTCACCTGACCGCCGTTGTTGTACTTATCGAAAACCGCTTTTACTTCTTTCATTATTTTTTTGTTTTCATCGCCCGAATCGGGAAAATAGGAGATAGACTGAATCCTTCCTTTAAGCCCGCTTAAGTCGAGCATCTGGAAATTCGGATATGAATGCGTAAGTACTTTTTCCTCTCCGAAAAATGTTTTGTGGAATCCGGGGTCCGCGAGGTTTCTTTCGGCGTCTTCGAATTCCTGACCGAGAAGTTCGAGAATGCTGTCGAGTTCTTTCATGAACAGCGACGCTTTCTTTCTTTCGTTCCAGACAATGACCACGTGTCCGCCTTTGCGGAGAATCCTCTTGAACTCCTTTTTCGCTTTTTTGACGTCGAACCAATGAAACGCCTGTCCGACGGAGATAAGGTCAACGCTGTTAGTCGCGAGCGCTGTTTTCTCGGCGGTTCCGTTTATGCTTATGAAGTTAAGAAACTTTTCGAGGTGCTTTTCGGCTCTTTCGCGCATTTCGTCGTTCGGTTCGACTCCGAAGACGAGGTTGCCGTTGTTCAGAAACAGTCGGCTCAGTATTCCCGTACCGCTTCCGATGTCGGCTATGTCTTTTGAAGAATCGAAATCAATGTTCTTTTCGAGCGAACTTATAATCTGTTCGGGATACGCAGGGCGGTACTTCGAGAAGTAATCCACTTTTCCGGTAAATCTAGTGATTGAGTTTTTCATCCGAATTTTTCGAGTTTTATGTTTTCGGGATTTATTTTTAGTTCAAGCAGAATTTTTTCCATTGCTTCGACCATTGCGAGCGGACCGACGATGTAATAGACAGGTTTGGATACGTCGGGAATGTTTTTCGTAATCGCGTCTTTCGTTATGTAACCGTACTCGTATTTCCAGTCCTTGTTTTCCCTGTCGTCAATGAACGGAAGAAATTTAAAACCTTTGTATTCTTTCGCCCAGTTTTCGAAGTCGTCGAAGAAAGCCATCGATTCCTTCTTTGGATTTGAATAGAAAAGGTACGCGTCGTAAGGAAGTTTTTCGCTTATGATGTGTTCCATCATGCATCTCACGGGAGTAATGCCTATACCACCGATTAGAAACACGGCGGGAACAGAGGGGTCCTTGTGTAGCACGGTATTACCGCCGAAACCGCCGATTTCAGCTTTTGCGCCGAGCGGCATCTCGAGTATGTTTTTGTTAAACGCGGAATCGAGCGCGCGCGTCGTGAACATCACGTAATCCTTCTTCGGCGAACTTGCTATTGAAAAAAGCCTTGAATTGCCTTCGTCGTCGTGGTATATAGGCTCGAGAAGAGTTATTCTCGCGTATTGTCCCGGTTCGAAGGTGAAGTCGGAGCCCTTACGGTCGAACCACATCGCAAGATTGTTGTTGCCGATTAATTTTCTGTCCTTTAATGTAATTATATTGCTCATTCTTATTGGAATGTTATTGGCGCTGAATATACAGACATACGGTAAAAATACTAAATTTTAAGAGATACAAAAACGGAGATATGCGGTGCTTTTAACGTGAGAGCCTATTTTTTTTAAACCATTGAAACGGTTGTTGTTCCCGGAAATCTTTTCCCACGGCTATCCGCCGCGGCGGACGCGGGCTAAGCCGGAGAGATAATTTGTCAGGCTTCGAATAATTCTAAAGATAAATTCAGCTTACAATTATGTGCCCGTCAGGACTTTCGTCCTGACGGCACATAAAAAATTATTTAATCAGTATCATTTTTTTCGTATCGGAGAATCCTTCCGAAGAGATTCTGTAGAAATACACACCGCTCGTGAAATTTGAAGCATTGAAATTCACTTCGTGGCTTCCTGCATACTTGTATCCGCTGAATATAACGGCGCATTCTTTTCCGGTTATGTCATACGCGGTTATATTAACAAGTCCTGATTTCGGCATATCGAATGAAATCGTTGTCGCGGGGTTGAAAGGATTGGGATAATTCTGATTCAGTTTAAATTCTTTCGGCAAATTTCCGGCGTTTTCGTTTACTCCGACAACGTCGATGTTTCCGTAAACGCCTGTATGTCTCGAGTTATACTGCCACATCGGAATCTGAACTTTCGCGGGACTGTACAGAGAGCCTGTATTCCAGGCGTATACGTTAGTAGTCTGGCTGGGCGCCGTTCCCGCAATACCCGCGCCGAGAATATCCATTATTCCGTTCCTGTTAAGGTCGGTCAGGCAGGGCGTAACAAAGAATGTAGTGCCGTTGGTTAAAAGAGGCCAGCCGGGAAGCGGTGTTCCGTCGTACTTATAACCGAGATACTGACCCAGTCCGGCATTCGATGAGTTATCGTCAAAAATCAGTTCCGTGTAGTTGTCGTTATTAATGTCACCGAGTATGACCTGACTGTTTATAGCGTTGAAAGGTCCGATCGGGAAACCCGTCAGAGCGGCACCGTTTTTATTCCAGGCATATACGTAATCCGCCGGGGACGCGCTCATAACCTGGTCTCCGACCGCGACATCAAGAATGTTATCGTTGTCAATGAATCCGACTGCGGGAGGACCATAAATCCAGTTGCCTGTCTGTTTCGGCCAGCCCGATAAAATCGTTCCGTTATTCTTCAGAATGTAAACATAACCGCCCGCTCCAGAGACGTGCGTTCCGAATATAATTTCTCTCATGTTATCTCCGTCAACGTCAGCAAGCACGGGAGAAGAATACGAATTAACGTCACCGTTAGGCATCATAAAAGGAAATCCCGGAATTGAATCGCCGCTTGCGTTCCAGGCATAGAGTCCCGTGTAAGATTCCATCACGATTTCAGGTGAGTTGTCGCCTGTTATATCACCGACAGCGGGGCTTGAAGCGGGAACGTGACCCATTGCTTTCGGCCAGCCCGTGAGTATTGTTCCGTCATATTTGTAAACATACACGGAACCTGTCGGATAGGTTCTTTTATTGACGATTATTTCCATCTTGCCGTCATTGTTCATATCGGCGAGCACAGGGGACCTCGAACTGTATCCGTGGTTAATCGGGAATCCTGTAAGCGCCGTTCCGTCCCGCTTGTAAGCGTATATATAACCGCCTGAAGTGAGTCCGTGATTCGTTACGACAATTTCTCCGAATCCGTCGCCGTCGATATCTCCGAACGCGGGCGTGCCCTCGAGTCCGTACGACGCTACTGTTTTCGGCCATCCCGTAACGGGCGTTCCGTCAAGGTTGAGGGCCTGAACGGTGTACGCGATATTGATAACGATTTCAAGTTCGGGATCGCTGTCCATGTTGCAGAAAATGAAGCCTTCGAAAGTAGAGCCGCTGACGGAAACCGGAAACCCGGAAAACACGGGCAGGGAATCGCTTCCGAGTTTAATCGCTTTGTGGAGATTAAGAACCCTGTCGTAAACGTTCATGTTGCCCATTACGTCAGGCACGAATCTTCCGAACGATTTATAGTCCGTGATTTCCCGGTTTTTGGTTGTCGCGTTGAATCCTGAAAAAATAAATAAGGCGATGAGAAGAAATGCAAGTAATATAAATTTTTTCATAGCAAAAAAATTATTTTATGGAAGACATTTGAATATACAATTGTAACTATTGCAAGTTGTGATTTACAAGTCAAATAGGAGACGGGAAAAGCGGGGGTAGACGGGGAATATTAACGAATGAGGGATTTATAATAAGAGCATATTAATTAAACCGTTAAAACGGTTGCTATTTCCGGAAATCAGTTCCCACGGCTGAAGCCGTGGGCTAAGTCGGAGAGATAATTTGTTTGGCATTGAGCGATCACATAGATAAATTCCACAGATATATTATTCTCTATTCCCGGCTACCGCATGCAAAAAGGATAAAGCAAACGATGCCGCGTTTATTTCTGTTTGCTCAGGAAATCTTTCAGGTCCTGTATCGTGCTTTCAAAAGTGAACGCCGTCAGAATTTTATAGTAGTTTTCCTTGTCAACGGTTTTCGAGTACGCGTTTTTCGCTATTTCGAGTTTTGTATTTTCGAAAGTGACGGACGATACGAGTTTTTTTACCTGTTCAGCAGAAACATAGTTTTTTTCAAGCGCCATCAGTATCATTTCCTTCCTGTTGTCATCGTAAGTTATAGCGCTCACGTTCGCCAGTAGTTCCGTAAACTCTTTATCGCTCATATAGCCGCTGTTTTCCTCATCGTTGTATCTTCTGCCTTCGTGCGTTTTGTGAACGCATTTTCTGCAGTATTCGCAATCGCATTCGCAAATCTGTCTTCTGTCGTTATGAAAATACTGCTTGTAAACCTCGTATCTGAAGTCGGAATTTATGAACGCGAACGTGCTCGATTTAAAAGGGATCTCTATATCGCCCTCGAACACGGGTTTAAGAGACGCTCTCACGCCGTCGAAAATCTTAATGTGATATTTTCCTCCGCCGAGTTCGGTGTAAAACTCTTCCTGAAAATAACCGTAATCTTTTCCGTCGAGGTCAACTGAAAACGGCCTGCCGTCGAAGAATGTGAGAGATACAGTTGACTGGGAAAAAAGCGTTCCGCAGAATAAAGTCGCCGCGATTAGCGGAATAAAAAATTTTGCTTTCATATTAATTGAGTTTAATGTTTATACTTTATTGAAAATTTCTTTGTTTGCATCCGTTATCCATTATCAATTCAGACGCGATGAACCGCGTAAGAGTTTTCATCAAGCCATTTTTTAGCTTCCCTGTATCCCGGGCAAAGTTCCGCAACGCGCGCCCAGTATGATTTCGAATGATTCATTACTTCCGTATGAACGAGTTCGTGCACAATCAGGTAATCGATGACGGATTCGGGACACAGAATCAACCTCCAGTTTAATGACAGGTTTTTCTTCGCCGAGCACGTTCCCCATTTCGTCTTCTGACCGCGTATGAACAATCTGTTGTATGAGAACCCGTGTCGTTCCGCGGCTGTTTCCGTTTTGGCGGTCAGGTATTCCGCCGCGTATTTTTTATAAAAATTATATTTTGCGGATGTATCTGAAATCAAATCAACGCCTGATTCGACGGTTTTTTCTTCCCTGCAGACAAGTATTTTTCTCTTCAAGCCCGACTGCAAATTAAACGTGTACGCGGTTCCGAAGAGCAGGAGTTCGTTTTCCCGCAAGGCAAAGGTTTTTCTTCTCCGCGCGAAAGTTTCGAGGTTCCTGTCAATCCACTTTTGCTTTTTAGAGATTATTTCGAGTATATGCTTTCCTGAAAAAAGGAAGGGCACGGTTATGCTCACTGTAAGGTCGTTTTGAATCTTTATTCTAACGCCGCGTGTCGCTTTTCGTTCGACGCGGTAGTTACGCGGTATTTCGAATGTGCTGTTCAATTTCGTAAAATAAAAAAAGGCTGTAATAATTACAGCCTTAATATTTTTCTTCCGTAATCGTTTATTAAGAGCATCCGCTCGTCGAGCCGCAACTCATGCACTTGAGGCACGTGCCGTTTCTCACCATCGTGACCTGACCGCATTCCTGGCAGATGTCGCCCGTATATCCCTTCATAATCGCTTCTTCAATCTTCGCTTTATGTCCTCCGTTTCCGTTCGGCGCCGCTACGATGCTTACGGGAATCGAATGGTCAACTGTCACCGAAGTCTCTTTTGGCGGCTTTACTTTTTCCTCAACGATTCTTTCGCTGTAAATTCTTTCCTCGTAATATTCAATGTCCTTATCCTTTTCGAGTTTCGCGAGAGAGTCAACAGGGCTAATTCTGATTTCCTCGTCGGGAATGTGGGCAAGGTCGGTCCTGCTCAAATAGGTCACGGCGAGTTCGCGGAAAATATAGTCTATAATAGACGTTGCCATCTTTATATTCGAGTTTCCGATTATGATACCGTTCGGTTCGAAGCGCGTGTAAACGAAAGCATCGACGAATTCTTCGAGCGGGACGCCATGCTGGAGTCCGAGCGAGACGGCAATCGCGAAACAGTTCATCAGGCTTCTGAACGCCGCGCCTTCGCGGTGCATGTCGACAAAGATTTCGCCCAACTGCCCGTTATCGTATTCGCCCGTTCTTATATAGACGGAATGGTTTCCGATTTTGGCTTTCTGAGTATAACCTTTTCTTCTGTAAGGAAGTTTTCTTCGCTTTGCAATATATCTGTGAATTATTCTTTCGGCGACTTTTACTATATCGCTCGTCGCGGTAACCGTGATGTCCGATTTTTCCTCGAGTTCGAAATCGCTGAGGTCGTCCGCTATCCTGTTGAGCGGCTGCGAGAGTTTTGAGCCGTCCCTGTACAGGGCATTGGATTTCAAGCCGAGCGACCAGGACATCATATACGCCTTCTTCATATCCTTAACCGACGCCTGATTCGGCAGGTTGATTGTCTTTGAAATCGCGCCCGATATGAACGGCTGAGCAGCCGCCATTATTCTTATATGGGCTTCGGGTGATATGAATCTCGTTCCTTTTTTGCCGCATTTCGAAGCGCAGTCGAAAATCGAATAATGCTCTTCTTTAAGATGAGGCGCGCCTTCGATTGTCATCGTTCCGCAGATGTAGTCGTTCGCTTCTTCAATCTGCTCTTTCGTATATCCGAGCGCCTTGAGAATGTTGAAGTTGAAATCATCCAACTGCTCGTCGGTGAACCCGAGAATGTTCTTGCAGAAAGAAGCGCCGAGAGTGTACTTGTTGAAAGCGAAACTTATATCGAACACGCCGGGAAGCGATTTTTCAACCTGCTTAATCACCTCCATTGTGAAACCCTTTTCGGAAAGGTTCTGCGGATTGATGTGAGGGCATCCGATTAAAGAGCCGTAACCCTTTGTGTATTTTATAATGTCGTCAATTTCGCTGTCCGAGTAGCCGAGTTTCTTCAGAGCGGGAGGAACCGACTCGTTAATGATCTTGAAGTAACCGCCGCCTGCGAGTTTTTTGAATTTAACGAGAGCGAAATCAGGCTCAACGCCGGTGGTATCGCAGTCCATTAGCAGACCTATCGTGCCTGTAGGAGCGATAACGGTAACCTGAGCGTTTCTGTAGCCGAATTTTTCGCCCAGCGCGAGCGCTTCTTCGGCATCTTTTCTTGCGGCGTCGAGAAGGTCGTCGTCAATACAATATCTCTTGTTGATACCCATCGGGTTAATAGAGAGACCTTCATACTCTTTCTTGTTCGCGTTGAACGCCGCGCGCTTATGATTGCGAATCACGCGAAGCATGTTTTCGCGGTTCTCCTCGAATTTCGAGAAAGGACCGAGTTCGCGCGCCATTTCGGCTGAAGTCGCGTACGCTTTCATATGAAGAATCGCGGTTATGCATCCCGTAAGGGAAAGCGCTTCAGGGGAATCGTAAGGGATTCCGAGTATCATTAATAACGCTCCGAGATTCGCGTAACCGAGTCCGAGCGTTCTGTAATCGTAAGAAAGGCTTGCAATCCTGCTGCTCGGGAACTGCGCCATCAGGACGCTTATTTCGAGCACAACCGTCCATAGTCTTGCCGCGTGCCTGAACGCTTCCACGTTGAATTTCTCGGATTCGAAATCATAGAACTTCACGAGATTGAGCGAAGCGAGGTTGCACGCCGTATCGTCGAGGAACATATATTCGCTGCACGGGTTCGACGCCTTGATTTCGCCTCCCGCGGGGCAGGTATGCCATTCATTAATTGTCGTATGGAACTGAATACCCGGGTCAGCACAGGCCCAGGCGGAATAAGAGATATCGTCCCAGAGTTTTCTTGCCTTTAAAACTTTCGCGGGTCCGGGCGCCCTGTTCTCCGCTTTCGATTTCTGCAGTTCCGTTCTCCAGTATAGATTCCAGTCGCCGTCCATTTCGACGGCTTTCATAAAATCGTTCGTAGCGCGCACGCTGTTGTTAGAATTCTGTCCCGACACGGTAACATAAGATTCTGAATTCCAGTCGGTATCGTACGTCGGGATGAAAATTTCCTTGAATCCGAGTTTCGCGAGTTGAATAACTCTTTCGATGTAATTCTCGGGAATGTACGCCCTGCGCGCGTCCCTGACCGCCTGAGCGAGAACCTTGTTCGTCGCTTTGTTGGTGCCGTCGTTCTCGGGATGAACGCTGTCGCAGGCGGACAGTATTTTATTAAGATGATAGTTGAGGGTTTTTGAGCCCGCCACGAGCGCGGCTACTTTTTCCTCTTCAACAACTTTCCAGTTTATAAACTCTTCGATGTCAGGATGGTCGAGGTCAAGCACGACCATCTTCGCGGCTCTTCTCGTCGTGCCGCCCGATTTAATTGCTCCCGCGCTTCTGTCTCCTATTTTGAGAAATGACATGAGCCCTGACGATTTTCCGCCGCCGCTAAGGTTTTCTCCGGAGCCTCTTATGCCGGAAAAATTTGAGCCAGTACCCGAGCCGTACTTGAACAGTCTCGCTTCTCTAACCCACAAATCCATAATGCCGCCTTCATTGACGAGGTCGTCAGTTACGGATTGTATGAAGCAAGCGTGCGGTTGGCAGTGAGAGTAGGCGTCAGCCGAGCGTGTCAGTTCACCCGAATCGGGGTCAACGTAAAAATGCCCCTGCGAGGGACCTGTAATACCGTAAGCCCAGTGAAGACCCGTATTGAACCATTGAGGCGAATTCGGGGCGGAAAACTGCATAGCGAGCATAAAAAACAGTTCATTATAGAAGTTTTTCGCGTCTTCTTCTGTATCAAAATACTTGTATTTCCATCCCCAGTACGTCCAGCAGCCTGCGAGTCTGTTAAATACCTGCCGCGAATCGCACTCGCCCGAATACATTTCTTTTTCGTCAAGAACGTTCAGACGAACTGAATCGATTTCGCTTCTTTGAAGCCACTCGGGCACTCCTTCTTCAAAAACTTTTTTTAACGACTTCGGAACACCGGCTTTGCGGAAATATTTTTGCGCGATAATATCGGTAGCAACCTGCGACCAGTGTTTAGGAACAATAACATTGTTCATTTCGAAGACGACGGATCCGTCGGGGTTACGGATAATGGATGAGCGTTTATCGTATTCTATATCGTTGATTGAGCGTGAAGTTGTAAAGTAATTTTTAATCCTCATTGTTATCTGTACCGGTTGTTTCCCCTAGTAAAAAAGTTTAAGTTATTTTAAAGAATGTTGTTTTGAATTGTTGATTGTAATTTAAAAGAAATAAAATTAAAATCAAACATCAGAAATAAATATTTTTACGAATTTTATACTTGATTTTTTAAAAAACTTTTCGGAAAAATCTCTGGCATAAAAATTTTCGTACTCACAGTGAAAAAATCGACAAAATCGCGTTGTTTTTCTTTCCCGCGTAATCGTTAATCCGTTTGCGTTTGAAGTATGCAGCGGCTGAAAAGCCTTATAGATAAAGGGTTTGCGGTCACATATTCCGCGTAACACTTCATTTAACTGAACTAAATACCGGTTGTTCTTTGAAACGCGCGTTGGTTTTAACTTAAGGCGCACAGAGAAAAATTCAACCGCGTTCCTGAAGCAAGATAAATTTTTTAGACCATTGGAAACCGGATGTAATGCCGCAACATTACCACATAATGTAATTACCTTGTTTTATATTTTATTGATATGGAAAAAATACTATTTTAAAAGATTATTTATGTAATCAGAAAATTTTATTATGGCTAAATCGAAGAGTCCGCAGGTCAGGGGCAAGGATAAAATAACGGCGGCGGATAAAGAAAAAAAAGGTCTGGATTTTTTCGACGGCGATAAGCCCGTCGTTTTGTTTTCGTTACTCGGAGTCGTTGTAGTCGCTCTTCTGTTTTTTTTCAGCAAGGGCATATTTGACGGAAAGGTTTTCGCATCGGCTGACAATCTTTCACCGCTTAGTTTTAAAACGTTCATAGCCGACGCCAAGGCGCAGGGGATATTCCCGCTCTGGGTGCCTTACATTTTCATGGGGATGCCGTCACTTGCGTCGATGACCGCGGCAATACCTTCAGTGTATAATTTCTATTCTTACGCGTGGGATATGATTTTCGAGGCTCTTTCGGGAGGCAATCTTTTCGCGCTGACGCTTCCGTACTATTTCATTTTCGCCATAACTCTGTTCTTTTACGCTAAATATAAGTTTAACAATAATTTGATAGCGGTTTTCTCCTCTCTTCTCGGAGTGTTTGCGACCGGAATCATTCAGTTGATTATAGTAGGGCACCATACGAAAATGATGACGTTCGCGTTCTTCCCTCTGATACTTCTGATTATCGAAAGAGTCGCTGACGAGGAGGAAAAATCTTGGTGGAAGATGCTGTTATATCTTGGCATTCTTTCGATTACGCTTTTCATACAATTCCATTTCCATCACATACAGATGCTGTTTTATTCTTTCATGATGATAGGAATTTACCTCGCGTATCTTCTGATTTACGCGGCGGTAAAGAAACTGCAAAAGGCGAACTTAGTAAAGGCGATAGTAATATTCGTCGCGGGTCTTTTCATCGCGGTGGCGATGGACGCCGACATTCTGCTTTCTATAAAGGAATACAGCAAATACTCGATGCGCGGCGAGCCGAGCATAACGGCGAAAGCCGACAACAAGGCGGCGGACAAGCCGCTCAGTTACGATTACGCGACGAGTTGGTCGTTCAGCCCGGGCGAGGTGCTTACGTTCATGCTGCCTTATTATTACGGTTTCGGCAACGTTGAAATAAAGGGACAAAGAGCGAATCTATACTGGGGGCAGATGCCGTTCACGGATTCGCCTGTTTATTTCGGAGTAATCGTTCTGGTTCTCGCGATTATCGGGATATCCCTGAACATGAGAAAAAATCCGTTCGTACAGGCGACGACATTGATTATAGTTTTCTTCCTGCTTCTATCATTCGGAAAAACGTTTCCGATTATATACGACATGTTCTATAACTACATGCCTTATTTCAGCAGTTTCCGCGCGCCCGTGATGATTCATTATTATATGGACCTGGCTATTCTGATAATGGCGGGCTACGGGCTGAAATCGTTGATTGAGGCGATGAAGCAGCCGGCCGGATTAAAATCGCTGAACAAGACGGCTTATATCGCGGGAGGAATCGGAATCTTATTTCTTTTGATATCCGTTTTCGGGTTCGAAAGTTCGTACACGAACTCCGTAATTTCGGGACCGCTCGGACAGAAACTTCAGTCGCAAGGTTACAACGCGCAGCAGGTTTCGGGATACCTGAAACAGCAGGTAGCTCCCAACGCTTATGAAAACATTATTTCGGATTTGCGGCTTCACGGTTTTCTTATACTGCTCGTCGCGGCGCTTGTTTATCTTTACGCGAAGAAGAACATCGCGCGCAACGTGATGCTGCTAGGCATAACCGCAATCGCTCTTTTTGACCTGCTGAGCATCACTTCGAAAACGCTTCACTGGGACGACAAGAAGCAGAGGGACGAATTTGTCGCGGAGACGGATTATACAAAGTGGATACTCGGCAAGGAGCCCGACACGTACAATTACCGCGTCGCGCAGTTCAACAAGGGCAATCTCGTAACGACTAACGACCTTGCATATTTCAGGCTGCACCAGTTTAACGGATATCAGGGCGCGAAACTCAGAATTTATCAGGACGCCGTTGACGTAGCGGGCGGCGAGAATCCGCTGCTGTTGGGACTTGCGAACGTTAAGTACATAATATCTGATTCGCCTTTGAAAGACACGACCGTATTCACGGAAATGTACAAAGGCTCGAACATTGTATATCTGAACAAACTCGCGATGCCCCGTTCATTCTTTGTAAACGAAAACAAAGTCGAGACGGGTATAAACATACTGAACAGCATAAAAACGGGTTCGCTTGATCCGAGAGTCACCGCATATACAGAAAAAAATACAGGTGTAAGCATCGAGAGACCCGATTCGACGGTCTCGTCAAAGATAACCAACTTCGGGATTCACAACATAGAGTATGAAGTATTCGCGAGCGGCAACAACCTGCTCGTGCTTAACGAAATGTACTATCCCGCGGGCTGGAAGGCATACATAGACGGGAACGAGACAGAAATTTTCAAGACGAATTATTTCATGCGCTCGGTAGTAGTGCCGAAGGGCAAGCACAAAGTCGAGATGAAATTCCATCCCGAAACATATTATACGGGCAGGAGCATAAGTATCGCGGCAAACATAATCGTGACGCTCATTCTCGCGGGAGGCATTGCGGGAATATTCATTATCCGGAAGAAAAAAACGAAGGAATTACCGGAAACCGAACAGCAAACATAAAACAATGTTCAAGAAAATATTAATTGCAAACAGGGGTGAAATAGCCGTAAGGATTATAAACACCGCCCGTGAAATGGGAATCAAGACGGTCGCGGTGTATTCCGATTTCGACAGGTACTCGATGTATGCGAAATTAGCCGACGAGGCATATCACATCGGCGAATCGCCCGCGGCGAAGAGTTATCTTCTCGCCGACCGAATTCTGGAAGTCGCGAAAAAATCCGGCGCTGAAGCGATTCATCCCGGATACGGGTTTCTTTCGGAGAGAGGTTTCTTCGCGAAGATGTGCGAGGACAGCGGTATCAAGTTCATAGGTCCCTCACACACGGCAATCGAAGATCTCGGAAGCAAGACGAAGGCGAAGCAACTGGCAGTCAAGAACAACGTGCCTGTAGTTGCGGGAACGGAGCACGCGATAAAAGATCTTGAAGAGGCGAAATCCGTCGCTTTGAAAATCGGTTTTCCGATTATGATAAAAGCGTCGGCGGGCGGCGGAGGAAAAGGAATGCGCGTCGTAAGGTCGGTTGATGAACTCGAGAGTTCGCTGCGAATGGCTCAGAACGAAGCCAGGGCTTCGTTCGGGGACGACAGCGTTTTCATAGAGAAGTACGTTGACTCTCCGAGACACATCGAATTCCAAATACTCGTTGACGAGCACGGCAACGCGGTTCATCTCGGCGAGCGGGAATGCTCGATGCAGAGAAGACATCAGAAAATCATAGAGGAAACGCCATCGTCCATAATGGACGACGACCTGAGGCACAGGATGGGTGAATGCGCGAAAACGATAGCGCTCGCGGCTGGATATTCCAACGCGGGCACGGTCGAGTTCATGGTTGATAAAGATAAAAACTTTTATTTCCTTGAAGTCAATACGCGTCTGCAGGTCGAACATCCGATAACCGAAATGAGGACGGGTCTCGACCTCGTAAAGGAGCAGTTGAAAATCGCTTCGGGCGAAAAACTTACTTTGAAGCAGGAAGACATAAAATTCAGCGGAGCGGCTATCGAATGCCGCATATGCGCGGAAGACCCCGACAACAATTTCCTGCCGTCAACGGGCAAACTCACTTACATAGGAAGAAATCTCGGCAACGGAATGCGCGAGGATACGGGAATAGAGCAGGGCAACGAGATTTCGATTTACTACGATTCAATGATTGCGAAACTAATCTCATACGCACCCGACAGGAAACTCGCGGCGGAAAAGATGGAGCGCGCTCTTAAGAATTACACTGTAGTAGGCGTGAAGACGAACATAAGTTTCCTGCTGAACCTGCTTAAATGTCCCGAGTACATCGAGGGAAATTATAACACTCAGTTCGTCGAAAAGGTGTTTCTCCCGAGGTTTGAAGAGACAAAGTCGGAGATAGACGGTGACATGAAGAAGGCTCTGGCGATAGCAAGTGTTCTCTTTAAAAATAAGAATGAAAAAACGCACGACGGAAAAAGCCCGAAGAAAAAGGACAAAAAAGGCGGGTGGATAAGACGGAAGGAGTTGTATTACTGATGAACAAATATTTCATAAACATAGAGGGCGTGGAAACGCCGATTGAAGCGGATATCGGGCAGAACGAGGCTTTGTTCGCGCAGGACGAAAAATCCGAATTTGTTTACAAGTTCATTACGGACGACCTCCTCGTTCTTAGATTGAACCACAGGAATTTTCTAATGAAGGCGGAGCACGTTCACGACAGCAATTTAAAGAACACCGAGTTCATACTCGAGCACGATTCAAAAGCGTACAAGGTGATATGCAAGAACGAACTCGAACTTCTCACCGAAAAATTCGCGGCGAGCAGGGGCGACGTAAAAATCAAGAACGAACTCATTTCTCCGATGCCCGGAGCGATAGTAAAGATTAACGTGAAGGAAGGCGACGATGTCAAAAAGGGGCAAGTGCTTATAGTGCTTGAGGCGATGAAGATGGAGAACGAGTTAAAAGCGGCGGCGGACTGCAAGGTTCAGAAAGTTCTGGTCGAAGAAAAAGCGCCGGTAGATAAAAATCAGGTATTAATAAAATTCGAGGTTTAATATGCAGGCAATTCTCGCTTTCATGTCGTTGTTCGCGGCAGTTATTCCGATGGTATCTTATCTGTTCATAATCTGGTGGATGGACAGGAATGAGCGCGACCCTTTCTGGATAGTTTTTATGAATTTTTTCTGGGGCGCGACGGGAGCAATATTTCTTGGGATTCTCGGAAGCATAATGTTCCAGATTCCGCTTACGATGGGCATTCAGGTGTTTTTCGGCGCCGATTCAGCCGAACTCAGCGACCTTTCAGGCGCGATAATAACGGCTCCTCTCGTCGAGGAATTGACGAAAGGATTGTTTGTCGTCATAATGTCGTTCTCCCGCAAGTTTGACGGTGTCGTTGACGGCGTCGTTTACGGAGGCGCGATAGGGCTGGGTTTCGGAATGACGGAGAACTTTTTGTATTTCCTTAGTTACGGCAGCGAGCCGGTATCGTGGCTGTATCTGGTCATTATAAGGACGCTGTTTTCCGCGGTGATGCACTGCATGTCGACCGCGACTCTCGGAGGATTCATAGGTTTCGCGAAGTTCAAGCCTATAGGGTTCAGGCTGTTACTCGTGCCGCTCGGGTACATAGTAGCGGTGTTTCTTCATTTCGCATGGAATCTTTCCGTAAGTTTTCAGGAAACGACGGTTCTCGGTTTTCTTTTTCTCATGCTATATTTCTTTTCGTGGCTCGCGGTGTTTCAAATCGCGGTTTACATGGAGGGAAAATCAATCGGCAAGGAACTCGCGGATGAATCGGGCAGGGGTCTCATACCCGCGGAGCATTTGAATTACCTGCCGTTCGTATCGAGGCGGAATAAATACGGCTGGTGTCCGCAGGGGATAAACCAGAAGGATTACGTAAAGAGCGCGGTTACGCTCGCGCTGAGAAAATACCAGTCGAAACACCTAAAAGGAAAAACGAAGACGCTGTACGAGCAGGAAATCGAACAACTGCGATACGGGATTCAGATGATGTTTTACAATGCGCACGTAAATTATTATTACAATCAAAGACCGCAGACATAAATGTCACTGACAGACAAGGTTATCAAGAATACTTTCTACTATTTTATTTCTCAGATAGTATCTCTTCTGATACCGATGATTTTAACGCCTTACATTATCTCGAAAATCGGGCTTCCCGCTTTCGGCATATACACGATAATACTCGGTTTCATAAGTTCGTTCGGTCTGTTTGACCTTTCCATATCGACATCGTTCATAAAGTTTTTGTCGGAATATTACAACAAGAATGACGATGAAAATCTGAACCGCGTGATGAACACGGGATTCTTCTTTTATCTGGTTTTTTCGTCTGTTGTCGCTGCCGCGGGTTTTCTGTTAAGCGAAACGCTGCTTTCTTTGATTAACATTCCGCAGGACATAATGGACATAAGCCTTACGGCGTTCCGCATAAGTTTATTGACTTTTTTCATTTCCAACGCGGGAATGATTTTTTCTTCTCTTCTGATCAGCATTCAGAAGATGTATTTAATCAGCCTTCTTAACCTTGTTCTCGGTGTTCTGAACCTCGCGCTGACGATAATCTTTCTTTCGTCGGGTTACGGGCTCGTCGGACTTCTATACTGTCAGTTGATAATAACGTCGATTACGGCGCTGTTCGCTTTTGCCGCTTCATTCAGGAGTGTTAAGTCGCTGAGGTTAAGGCTGAACAGCGTTAACAGGTCGACTTTTAAAAAACTGGGCGTATTCGGAGCGCAGATGCAGGTTTCAAAACTCGCGACAGTTCTCTCGGAAAAATACGACGAACTTCTTCTCGGAGCATTTTCCGTGCTCAGCAACGTCGGTTATTTCAACATCGGGAATAAGATTGTCAGGTTCGGAAAGGTATTTCCTTCGCAGTTCATCGTTCAGGTCGCGCCGACTGCAGCGGAACTTCACGCGAAGGGGGAGAATGAAAAACTGCAAAGGCTCTTCGGCGACGTGACAAGGTATCTCACGGTGCTGACGGCGCCTCTATTCGCGTTTATATTCGCTTTCGCGGGACTTATTATCGAAACGTGGATGGGCAAGGGATATGAAATGTCAGCCGTTGTAATCAGAGTTCTGATAATCGGGCAGTTTGTAAATCTTGCTTTCTCGGCACCGGGAAATTCAATCATACCGAACATAGGCATACCGAAATACCAGATGTACGAAGGGCTGATTCATCTCTCGTTCAATATAGTGCTGACGTTCATACTCGTCAAACTTTTTGACATATACGGGGCGGCTTTCGGAAACACGACGGCAACCGTAATCGGTTCAATATTCGTTTTCATTATCTCGGCTAACTTTTTCAGATTCAGAAAAACGGGATTTGCACTAAAGAACATCGGAATACCTTTTATCGCGTCGGCAGTATCCGTGGCAGCCGTTTACGCGGGTTATTATTATTTCACTGTATATTTTAAGACTGAAGTAAACAGGCTTAACGGAATAATCATTCTCGCCGTATCCGCGGGCATAGTGATTACGCTTTTTGTCCTGTTGATTTTCCGTCTGAAATATCTTAACGATAACGACAAAGTTGTACTGAAAAAATTTATAAACAGGTTTGTGATGTTCAGGAACAAAGATGAATAATCCTCTGATAAGCATATTAATAGTAACGCATAACCGCAAGGGGTTTTTCGTGAAATGCCTGGATGCTGTAATACGCACGACTTCGAACCTTGACAGGGAAATAATTATATGGGATAATTGTTCGACAGACGGCACGGCGGAAATTATCAAGGAATACGCCGCGAAGCACGGGTTCATTCGTTATAACATAAGCGAAAGCAACGATGGCGTGAACGGAAAGTCAAAGGCATTTGAAATGGCGCGCGGCAGCGGGTACATAGCCTGTCTCGACGACGACGTGATTGAACTTCCGGAAAAGTGGGCGGAGCGGATGATGAAGGCATTCTCTCTTGAGCCCGAACTCGGATATCTCGCGCTCGACGTCGTGCAGAACGAGCATACGACGGGGGCGAAATATCCCGCTAACAATTACACTGAAAAAAAATATCCGGATGATGTAACGCTTCAGTTCGGTCCTGTCGGAGGATGGGCTTTTATGATACCGCGCGTAGTTTATGAGCGCGTAGGCAGGCTCAGGGTAATGAGGAATAAGATTTTTTTTGCGGAAGACGGCGATTACATCACAAGATGCGCCAATAAAGGATACACGAACGCCATTCTTAAAGACGTGAAGTGCTTTCACGCGACAGGTCCCTACTACAATGCAGACTACACGGAAGTGTTCGACAAGAAAATGAAAGACTTTGAAAAAGGGGATGTGGATTTGCACAGGATAAAACGAGGGATTCAGTCTTTATACAGGAGAGCGTTGAAAAAACTTTTCGGAAAAAACAGATAGATTTTATTACATACAAGATGAGGATTAATTTCGTTGTCCCCGAATATACCAAGACAGGAGGAATGCGGGTGGTTCTTCTTTTTGCCGAAGAACTTATCGGCAGGGGACACGATGTGTCGCTTTACGCGCCCGGAATTCCTTTTAATTCTTACAGGAAGCAGTTCAAACCGTATTTCATAAAACACCGTATAAGAAAATCGGCGGGATATTTATTCGGTAAAGCGCAGGCGGATCCGTTCTTTGCGGCATCGCGGGTAAAAATCAACACCGTACCTTTCATAACGGATTTCTTTATTCCCGCCGCCGATATTGTAATAGCAACTTCCTGGACTTCGGCGTATCCGGTGCACAGGCTGCCGGAAAGAAAAGGAAAAAAGGTGTATCTTGTTCAGGATTATGAAGCGTGGAATTCGAACATAAAATACGTGGACGAGAGTTACAAACTCCCGCTTTGTAAAATAACAGTTTCGGAATATCTTAAAAAACTTCTTCTGGAAAAATTCGGGGAAAAATCAGAAAAGATTCTCGTCAGTCCCGATTACAGAAAATTCTATAATGACGACAAACGTTTTGACGGTCCTTTGAGAATTCTTTTCATGGACCACGTGCTTCCGAACAAGAATGTCGAAGGGGCGCTTGCAATCGTCCGAAGAATTAAAGAAAAATATCCGGAGACAGTGTTTGATTGTTTCGGCGTCGACCTTTTTCACGAAATTCCCGAATTCGTGAAGTTTCACAGGAATCCTTCGGATGAAGAGATTCGCCGTCTGTACTGCGATTCCGGCATTTTCATTTTTCCGAGCCTGTATGAGGGTTTTGGAATGCCGCCCGCGGAAGCGATGGCGTGCAAATGCGCCGTCGCGGGTTACGCGTCGGCAGCGATTCCCGAATATGCCGAAAACAGAGTTTCGGCATTGCTCGCGCAAAGCGGGGATTCCGATGGGCTGTTCGGATGCGTGGAAGAACTTATAAAAGATAACGAACTGCTCAGAAATATTTCATTGACGGGGTATGAATACGTTAAGCAAAAACTGAACTGGGGAAAATCAACGTATGAATTTGAAAATGTTATGAAAGGGCTCGTGAAATGATATCGGTTATAATAGTAAATTACAATACATCGGAAATTCTTGAAAAATGCATTGAATCGATTTATGAATTCGAGAAGAAGAATATATTTGAAATTATTATAGTCGATAACGCTTCGGACAAGGAGAATAAAGAGGCGCTGAAAAGAATCTCAGAAAGATTTAATCTTTCGAATATAATATATCTCGGTAAGAGAGTCAGTTTCTCCGAAGCAAACAACATTGGCTTCGAGGCGAGTTCGAAAAACGGATATACGCTGATAATGAATCCCGATATAATATTCACTAATCCTCTGTTTGAAGAACTTATAAAAATAAAAGAGAGCAACGGGGAACTCGGGGCTGTTTGCCCGCTTCTCACGGGCGATGACGGCGGTTTCCAGCGCGGTTATTTTCAGCGTTATCCGACCTTGAGGAGATTCATATATTTCGATTCCCTGCTCGCGAAGTTTTTTGACGGTTCGGCCAAGCGGAGAAACAAGTACCTGTGCGATTTGGAAATTGACACGAACTCCGCGAGTTTGCAGTACGTCGAGCAGATTCCATGCGCCTTTTTCTTCACGACCGCGGAAATATTCACGGATGCCGGAAAAATGGATACTTCTTACGAATTATTTTTCGAAGACGTTGACCTTAGTTACAGGATTCATAAGACGCGTAAACTTGCAGTCGCTCCTTTCCTTAATGTGCGGCACGTTAGCGGAGCGAGTTTCAGGACGGAAGATAACTGGTGGATGCACGGCAGGTTTATTATGAGCATGATTAATTTTTTCAGGAAGCATTACGGAGAAAAAGCAGCAAGAAAACTTGAATGTTTTTCGGCAATTAATTCACGTATTATTATACTGCTTGAAAGAATTAAATCCGTCTTCGGACAAAAAGACGAATACAGGATGAAGAAGCACTTGCATTTTCTGAAATTACTGAAAGAGAATAAATGACGGGAATTGTAATACCGAATTACAACGGCACTGAACACCTTAAAGACTGCTTTGAATCTCTCGGAAGGCAGGACTGCAGGGATTTCCGGGCGTTAATGGTAGATAACGGGTCGACAGATAATTCGGTTGATTTCACGGTGAAAAATTTTCCCGAAATCGAAATTCTTAAAATCGAAAAGAATCTCGGATTCGCGCCTGCGGTGAACAAAGGCATAAAGCATCTTCTTGAAGACGGGAATATTGATAAAATATTGCTTCTGAATAACGACGTTGAGTGCGCTCAGGATTTTCTTACGGAAATGCTCAATTGTTTTAGAAACGAAGAGACGGGCAGCGCCGCCTGCAAAATGTTGAATTATTTTGAAAGGGACGTTATAGATGCGGCGGGAGATTTTTTAAGTTTAAGAAGGTCGCCGTGGGCGAGAGGCAACAGGGAAAAGGACAATGGTCAGTACGATAAGGAAGAATACGTGTTCGGTTCCTGCGCGGGAGCGGCGATGTACAGGCGGGAAGTTTTTGAAAAAGCGGGTTTCTTTGACGAAGATTTTATTTCGTACTATGAAGACGTGGATTTCGCGTTCAGGCTGCAGTTGCTCGGCTATAAATGCTTTTACAACCCGCAAGCCGTGTGCTACCACAAACGGGGAGCCACGACAAAGCAATGGCGAGGTTACGAAACAAGAATGTGCGAACGGAATCTGATAGGATTGAGGCTGAAGAATTATCCCGCTCCGATATACGCGAAATGCTTCTTGTTTTTTTTCGCGGGAAGAGTTAAAAGGTATTTGAAATTTTTCTTCACGGATTCGCCGCTTCGGGCTTACTACGCATTTTCGGGATACCTGGCAGGGCTCGTTCAGATTCCGCGCATACTCAAAAAAAGAAAAGTTGTTCAGAAGAAAAAATCCGTTGATAACGATTATGTTGTTTCTTTAATGAAAGATAATCCTTCTAAAAACTGACATGGGCAGGGACTTTTCAATAATAATAGTGAATTACAGGCAGTTCGTGTTTCTTGAGAAGTGCGTAGAGTCATTATCGCGGCTTATAAAATCCGTGGATTACGAAATTATTGTTGTCAACAACTCGCCGGAAGAAGATTTAACTCCTCTTCTAAAATATCCCGAAGTGAGTTTGATTCAGTCGGATAACAGCGGCTACGCTGCCGCTAACAACAGGGCGGCGAAGAAAGCGTCCGGAAAGTATCTTTTGTTCCTTAATCCCGATACGATTATTGAAAATGATTTTTTACCCGATGTGACGGAGGTGTTCCGGGACGGCAAAATCGGAGCAGCAGGATTGAAATTGTATTATCCGGACAGAAAATTTCAGGTGTCGTTCGGGAAGGATGTCTCGATAACAGGAGAAATTAAAAATAAAAGAACCGAAAAGTTATATTGCAGGAACAAGTTCGATGAACTTTCTGCTCTCGAAGCGAAGCACGAAGCCGCGGGACCTGTCGACTGGGTCAGCGGTGCGGCACTGGTAATTCCAACAAAGGTATTCTGGGAAGTAAAAGGTTTTGATGAAGATTTTTTCCTTTATTATGAGGATGCGGACATATGCAGAAGAATCAGGAACGCAGGGTACGAAATAATTTTTTATCCAGGTCCAAGAATTATTCACTACAAAGGTGAGAATACAAACATCGCTTTTTCGGGAACCGCATACATCGAAGCGAAAAAATCCCAGATAATATACTACAAAAAACACTGCGGGCTGATGAGCCGGATTCTTCTCCGCTCTTACCTTTTGTCAAAATACGCACTTATGTCCTTAACTTTTAAGAAAGTATATTTTAAATTATTTCTTGTTTCGCTGGGCTTGAAATGAAAAACGTCGGGAAAATACTCGTTTTTAAACTGTGCTGTTTCGGAGACATTGTTTTTATTACTCCTTCGGTGAAGTCCCTGCGGAAAAATTTTCCCGATGCTGAAATCGTTTTGATTTCATCCTCCTGGATTAAACCTCTTTTCCCATTTATCGAGGATGCTGACAGACTTTTAATATACGATCCTCCTTCTGAAAGCGAAAGTTTTTTTAAAAAGACATTAAAGGCGATCGCGCTTATTAAACTGCTGCGCTCCGAAAAGTTCGACCTCGCCTTTCTCGGACACAGAAACAACATATTCGGAATGATTTTATTTCTTTCGGGTATCAGGCGCAGGATGGGTTTCCGCGAAACGATGTTCACGAATATATCGGCGGATTTCGAAAGCGGAATTCACGAGAGCGAAAGATATCTTAAAATATTCTCCGAGAACAATATGGTCACCGCGGAGTCTTCTGCGCGCCTAAGACGAAACAGAAATACAGAAGAATTGCGTAATAAAATCGGGCTGACAGGATTCGCAAAAACGGTTGGCCTGTTTCCTTTCGGCGGCGTAAACCCGGGAACAAAGATGCCGATAAAAAGATGGAGCCTCGAGAATTTCATAACGCTTGCGAAGAAACTCGCTTCCGATAAGGATACAGCGGTCATTCTGTTTGAAGGAAAGGAAGAAGACGAAACAATAGATGCAGGATTAAAACTGCCGGAGAACGTTTTCGTAAAAAAAATCTATTTCAGCGAAATACCCGCCTGCGACGTATTCGTCTCGGCGGATACGGGACCGCTTCATATTGCCGCGGCTCTCGGCGTCCCGACGGTGGGATTGTTCGGACCTTCGGACCCCCTGCTTGTAGCCCCGCAGGAAAACGAAGGACACGCGTATATAAAAAAGAATTTATCCTGCAGTCCCTGCTATACACCCGCGACGGCGGTTGACAGGAAGAATAAGACGTACTGGAGAGGCGATAATTTCGTTTGCAGAATCGGAACGAACGAATGCATGAAAATAATCGGCGTCGAAGAGGTCTTTTCGGCATTAATGAAATTATTAAAAAAATAAGATGAAGCGCTACGGAATACTGGGAGGAAGTTTCAATCCTCCGCATATCGGACATTCGATACTCATCGAGAATGTGAGAGAGCAGTTGTATCTCGACAGGGTTGTCTTCGTGCCGTCGGGCAGGCACGCGCTTAAAGACGGTGACACGCTCATATCGGCAGAGCACAGGCTGAACATGGCGAATATTGCCTTCGGCGGCAACGATAATTTTGAAGTGTCGGACATTGAAATCGAAAAATCCAAAACAGGAGTTACAAATTATACGGTCGATACGCTTATGAGTCTATACGACAGGTATAAAAACGATTTTGTAAAATTGTACCTCATAATAGGCATTGATAATCTGATTGAATTTCCGAAATGGAAAAATCCTGACAAATTGTTCGCGCTTTCGGAAGTAATAGTTATGAACCGCCCCGGATTCCTCGTGCAGGATGTGGATGTCGAATATTCAAGAAAAGCGCGATACTTAAGCGTACCGATGCTTGACATATCTTCTACGGACATCAGGGACAGAATAAAAAGCGGGAAGTCGGTAAAGTATCTTATTGATGAAAATGTGGAAAAATACATACTCGAGAACGGGTTATATAAATAATTACTTTATTTAAACAATCTTTATTATTTTAGATAAAATAAAACATTTGATATGGACGAGAACAATCAACCGGACTCAGGACAAGACTTACAAAACACAGAACCAGCCGAACAACTGTCGCATTCGGACGCAATGACGGGCGTGTTCACCGCGCCGGGCGAAACTTTTGAAACCATTGTCAGTACGCCCAAGAAAACATACTGGGTGATACCTGTTATAATCTCAATAATCGTGGGCATAATAGTATCGTTCCTATTTATGAGAGACGAACAACTGATATCGGGCATGATGGACAAGCAGAAAGCGGCGCTTGAGAAGAGAATGGAAGAGCAGGTAAAGGATGGGAAAATGACAAACGAGCAGGCGAAAGTTGCAATCGAGAACGCCGAGAAATTCATGGATCCGAAAGGCGTGTTCTTTCAGGTAATCGGTTACGGCGGCGCTGTCGTGACACCCTTCCTTATGCTGTTCATACTCAGTCTTGTCTATCTTATAATTCTGAAGATTCTCAAGGCTGATTTTGACTTTACAAACTTACTGAACGTTGTAGGGTTGTCAATGCTCGTAACTGTTGCAGGAGCGGTTGTGGGGCTCGTTCTGTCAATCGTTCTCGGCGAAGTGTCAAGCCTGAGCCTCGGACTGGTCTTCAAGGACACGGTCGTAGGTGATAAACTGCACGAACTTTTAATGAAACTTGACGCGTTCTCGATATGGTATTACATATTAGTCGCGATTGGCTTATCGAAAGTCGCGAAGATATCGCAGGCAAAATCCTACATTATCGTTTTCGGTGTCTGGATAGTATGGATAATATTTACATCGGGATTATCGTTTCTTGTAGGGTAAGTTATAAGATTAGTTGAATAATAGTAATGCTTGTGTAAGGGCGGAAGATTTATTTCAATAAACGCTTAAGACGTTTGTTATTTTATTATAACGGCTTTTTTAACATCCCTTAAGCCCGCGGTTTCCATCAAATAAAAATATACTCCTGACGCGAGATTTCCCGCGTTCCATCTGTATTCGTAAGAGCCTTTGCGGAAGTACATATCAATAGGCTTCGAGATTCCTTTTCCGCTGACATCAAAAATTCTCAAAACCGCGTTACCGTTTCGCGGCAGATCAAACCTTATTCTTGTTTCTGCGTTGAAAGGATTCGGGTAATTCGGAAATAGTACAAACCTTGACGGGACTTCTGTCGATATGCTTGTAATGCCTATCGGCTTAACCTTGAATTTAAATACAGTTGACCAGAGACTTGTGCCGACAATATTCGTCGCGTTGAGTTTCCAGAAATAACGAGTGTCGTAATTCAGTATTCCGCTTCTTAACGTCATCGAAGCGGCGGTTAAAACAGTATCGAATACAATCGTGCCTGTCGGAAAAGTCGAATCGCTTGCTATTTGAATGCGATAAGTATTCGCGTATCTATTGCTGTCCCAGAGAAAATAAGGAGTATTTGAAACATTCGTAGCATTGTTCAGAGGAAGCAAAGGCAGCGGCACAGTCGGCAGGTTAAGGAATACGAGGAACGCGCTGTCCTTCGTATAAATGTTCGAATACTGATCGGCGACAATGCATTTATGGTATCCCGTCGATGCCTGTCCGTCGATGAACAAAAAAGCTGTAAGTGTCGTGTCATCAACCGTAACGACGCTGCTGCTGTTCGTTTCAACTCCGAGACTGTCGAAGTTAATTACCCAGTACGGCGATAATGTAAATTCCGTACCCGTGCTGTGCACGACAATCTGGAATGAATTGCCCTGAGTTCCGGTGTCGGGAACGACAGATGTTACCGATTGCGATTTTGCCGCCGGAATTATTAAGAAGAATAATATTATAAGAGAGAAAAATCTCATAAATCCTTATGTGAATAGTAATTTTTTATATCTGAAAATACAATATAGTTTTTAATGAATTTCGGCTCCATTGCAACAGTTTCAAGGTCTTTCAGCAGACTGACCGCTTCTTTGTCACGTTTCTCGTTCGCGTAAACGGCTAACAAATTTATCTGCGGCTCGAAAAAATACGGGAATAATTTTTGTATCTCCTTGTATAGTGTGATAGCTTCGGTAACCTTCCCCGTTTTATACAATGCGGATGCCTTATTGCTCATTACTGTCGGATAATAAGGCATAATAAGCGAAGCATTTTCAAATGCTTCAAGAGATTTATGGTATTCCTGCAATTCGAAATACATTACGCCCCGGTAATAATCCACGGGAATGCCGCTCCTGTCCACCGGGAATAATACTTTGTTTACTTCGGACAATTTTTCGAGCGAGCCCCGGTAATCTTTTTTAAATTTGAGATTAATACCTTCGAGATAGTTTTTTTCAATGATGTTTCGCGTGAAAAGCAAGCCTGTCGAAAAAAGAAATATTAGCAGTAAAATTAATCCTGCGATTAAAACAAATCGACTTTTTCTATCGTCATTTTCCTGCGCGGTAAACCCCGCCGCCAGACATGCCAGGAAAAACAGGGCGGCAAACAGATTGTCCTTAGGGAAACCGAATAATGAAGAGACGGAAAAACAAATAATAACAAAAATATACGGAGCGTAAAAAATATCTTTGTAAAATTTTCTGAATAACGAAATCATACCTCCCGCAATAAGCAAAATGTAGAAAAAACCCGAAATACCGTATTCGGAAATCAATTCGAGAAAATCGTTATGGGCTTTAACGGCGGAATTCACGTCGACGTTCGCGTCGGTAAAGGGCTTGCCCTCGTACATCGGATAAGTCCCTGACCATAGTCCCGCTCCGACACCCGCTAAAGGATGACTAACAAACATTTTCAATGACGCTTTCGCAAAATAGATGCGCGATTTATTGGTTGCTCCTTCCGTGTTGAACATTCCCGAGACAAGGTTTTTAAAACTGTCCCTCTCCGGCGGTTGTTGAAACGGGATTAAGGATGCGGCTGCGGCGGAAATTGATATAATCGCGACAAGAATCAGGATGCGTTTTTTTAGTAACAAGAGAAAATTAATATCACCGTCTCTCCTTTTTTTCAAAAACAAAATCGCAAGAACAATAAAGCAAATGAAAACACTCAAGTAAGCGGTCCTCGAGCGGAGCACAGTAAGATAACCTGCGGATAGGAATATAGCGACATAAGAGAGAAGCGTATTCAGTATTTTTTCGTTTCTGAAAACATACTGCGCAGACATAAAAACAAAAATCAGTGCGGCGGCTTCGGCTTCAAACGCTCTGTCGCCGAGGATTCCGCTGATTCGTACGGAATTTTCCGCGATAATGCCGTAAAATCCCGCAGCAGAAATAATGACCGCAGAAATAGCCGCGGCATAAAACAGGCAAACGTCGAAGAGACCGGGATTTTTCCTTATTGCTAAAACCGATAAAAAGAAAAAAGAGGACAAGAATAAAATGCCGGTAAGAATGTCGGCTCTTTTGAAATAAAACGAATAATAAATAAGTAGCGCGAAAAAAATCACATACAGTGCCGCTGCCGAATATTTTATTATTCTTACTGTCATTGATTATTCACCGCATCAATTAAGGATGATAAAACAGGCACAAAAACAGCATCAAAAGCGTTTGGCTTTCCGGAATAATTACGGAGCCGGTGTCCGCGCAAGTTGACAAATAATTTCACTAAATATTAAAGTTTATTAATGTAAATTTCACAGCCATACAAATTAATATCAATACTATTAAGAATAAAGATATCAAAATAATTTTCTCCGGATTTGGGGCTTTGTCGGCTTTGCAGGCAATCAATATAATAATTCCGTTAATATCCGTTCCGTACGCGGTGAGGGTAATAGGCGCGGATTATTTCGGACTCGTGAATTTTGCCGCCGCGTTCGCGGGATTTTTCATGATTGCGGAGGATTATGGTTTCAATATCACGGCAAACAGGGATATTGCGAGGAACCGCGGAGACAAAAACAAATGCGTGGAAATATACAATTCTGTGCTGACGGCAAAAATTATTCTTTTTCTTGTATCAGCCGCGGTTTTTTCTTTAATGATATTTTCATTCGGAGAGTTTTCAAACAACAAAAGCGTATACCTTGTTCATCTGGGAACTCTTGCAGGCACCGCTCTTTTTCCGCAGTGGTTTTTCAAGGGAATGGAAAAAATGACATACATAGCAGTGCCGGGCATTATAGTAAAAACCATAACCGTTGTTTTGATTTTTATTCTTGTCAGGGAAAAAGGCGATTATCTTCTCTACGCCGTGCTGCTTAACGCGGGCAACCTTGTTCTTGGACTTGCCGGAGCGGGAATAGTCGCGCTAAAGTTCCGCTATGGTTTTATAATGCCTTCGCTCGCGAATATTAAAAGAGTTTTCGTGGACGGACTTGAAGTGTTCTTTTCGATAATCTGCACGAGCATTTACGGTTATGCGAACACATTCATTCTCGGTTTGTTTACGGATTATAAAATCGTCGGGCTTTATGCCGCGGCGGATAAAGTTATTACGGGCGTAAACGGTTTGATTTCAAACCTTAACGAAAGCACATATCCGAGAATCTCCTCGCTTCTTTCCGCTGACCTTAAAAAAGGAATTGAACTCACAAAAACGTCGGCAGGAATAATCGGCGCGGTTTCCCTTTTATGCTCGCTTCTCTTGTTTGCCTTCGCGGATTTAATAGTGAAGATATTTTTTGGAGAATCGTTTGCTGACGCGGCGGTTTTGATTAGAATAATGACTTTAATTCCGTTCTTCGTTTCACTTAATAATCTGTTCGGAGTTCAGACAGTACTAAACAGAGGGTATAAGAAACAGTTTCTTGGGATTATTTTTGTGTCGTTGATTTGTTTTCTTTGTTTGTCATTCATTCTGGTTCCTTTGCTTCAAGCAGAAGGGACTTCGATATCAATAGCAGCGACGGAACTGCTCGTGCTGCTTTTAATGGCGGCATATATTAAAAGAAAAAAACTACTTTCAACGGATTGAAATACGATTACTTAATAGCGGGGGCGGGTTTCGCCGGAATAGCGACTGCAAGACTTATTGCTGACGTTCTGAACAAGAAAGTTCTCATCGTCGATCTCAGAAATCACGTAGCTGGTAACGCGTATGATTATACGGACGATAACGGAATACTCGTGCACAAATACGGGCCGCATATATTTCACACGAACGATGAAAGGGTTTTTAATTTTCTCTCGCAATTTACCGGCTGGTACAAATATGAACACAAAGTGGTCTCGCGTTACGGAGGCGCGGATTATCCTATACCCGTGAACATGGTAACGCTCAACAAACTATATTCTCTAAACCTGACGAATGCAGAGGAAACGAAGAAATATCTTGACTCGGTAACATCAGGCATAGGCAATCCCAAAGACTCGGAGGATGTAATGCTGGCAAGGGTTGGTAGGGATTTGTACGGAAAATTTTTCGAGCGGTTCACTGAAAAAATATGGTTTGAACATCCTTCAAAACTCGCTCCGAATGTATGCGGAAGAATTAATGTCAGATACGACGACGACTGCCGCTACTTTACCGATGAGTATCAGTTCATGCCGGATAAGGGTTACACGAAATTGGCGGAAAAGATGCTGGCTCACAAAAACATTGCTGTTGAACTTGAGACTGACTTCAAAGCAGTAAACAAAAACACTTATTCAAAACTTGTTTACACGGGACCGATAGATTCATTCTTCGATTACATTCACGGGAAACTGCCGTACCGTTCGATAGAAATGATATTTGAAAATCACAAGGAAGAGTTCTATCAGAATCACGCGGTTGTGAATTTTTCCGGGGACGAGCCTTACTACAGAATAACGGAGTACAAGCGAATAACAGGCGGAAAATCTGATTCAACCACAATCTGCAAGGAATTTGCTGCAATCGACGGAGAGAGGTTCTATCCCAAACGAACTATCGACGCGCTTAAATTATTTGATAAATACAAAAAGGACGCGGAAAAACTTAAAGGTGTTTTTTTCGCGGGCATGCATCCTTATTTTCAGTATTACGACATCGGGCAGGTCGTGGCACAGTGCCTGAGAAACATAGGGAAACCGGCATGAATTCCGGAAGAAGAATATTGTTCACATCATTCGACGGGCTTCCGAACGAAGTTCAGGGAGGACCGAATAATATTGTTTACAAACTTCTGAAGACTCTCGATAAAAAAAAATACAAAGCGGATTTTCTTTCTTACAGAAATTACATAACGAATGCAGGCGAAGCGTCGGAGAGCCGTTTGAAACCCGCAGCCAGGAAAATCTTAACGGACTATCTTTATTACAACAATAGTGTTTACAGAATGCTGACGGCAAACAGAGTGTATCTGAAAAGGCACTTCAAACTACGCGATTTATTTTTCAGCAAGTACGCGGGTGCTCGCAATTACGACGTGATTCATTCTCACGATACGCTGTCGCATTATTATTTTACTGAAAACAACAAAGCGCTGAAAGTGCTTACAATACACGGAAACGGCTCTATAGAAAACGATTGGGCGGACGCGGCATTGAAAAACCGATTCATTAAGAGCATCATGCACGAACTGAAGCAAAGAGAAATCAAATCTTTCAACTCCGCGGACATTGTCACTTTTCCCGGTTTGTTTGCTAGAGATCTTTTCCTTCGTGATTACGGCGGCGCATTGGCAAAAGATAAAGATATCAGAATCATAAACAACGGAATTGATGCCGATAATATTAATAAGATAACGCCCGGAAAAAATCTGCTTGAAAAATTCGGACGCGGGAAAGAACACGATTTGGTTCTTCTCAGCGTTGCGGGACACATACGGCAGAAAAACATCGGAACCATATTGAGCGTGATTTCCGCGATAAAGTCGAAGGGAAAAAATCCTTTTCTTATCAACGCGGGTTTCGGTCACCTTACGCCGGAAATCAAGAGACTTATAAAAAAATATAAACTCGAAGGCAACGTGAATCTTGCGGGTAAAGTAAGCCACGATGTCGTGATATCATTGATGAAATCCGTAGATGCAGTGATTATGCTTTCCGACAGAACAATTTTCGATCTCGTCTTGCTCGAAGCATCAGCCTGCGGAGTGCCGATAATAACAGACCTTTCGGGAGGTAACGGCGAAATTCTTAAAGGTTACGAAGGGCTGATAGAAGCCGATAAAGGTAATCCTTCCGGTACGGCGGAATTGATTGTCCGTGAATTGTACGGCCGGAGGGTTGGCAGAAATGAAAACACGAAGTTTTTATTTACACTTGAGAAAATGACGTCAGGATACGAAAAAATTTACGCGGAGCGCGTTAAAAAATGAAGAACATATTATATATAGCAAATGAACTGAACGATGTTGACGGCGTGACGAATCACGTTTATCTGCTCGTGAAATACATTTCTTTATTAAGCGGTTTTAAAGTGTTCGTTCTCGCGGGAGGAGGGGATAAGGCGGAAGACTTTTCCAAACTAAAATGCGAGGTTGTTATAAATCCCGTTTTGAATCACAAGCGCAGGTCCCTGAAGAATTTCGCGGAAGCGATAAAGTTTGTAAGAGATTTTTCGAAGAAAAACTCCGTCGGCATAATACACTCGCATAATCATTACGCGGCGAACATAGCACACTACAGTTCGAAATTTCTTAACTTAAAAACGGTGCAGACGAATCACGGGCTTTTTGCCGATACGGGAAGACTGAATTTGCACAAAGCCGATTATCACGTTGTTTTGAATTCAGAAATATATGAATATATTTGCTGTATCCGCGGAATAAAAAAACAATCGGTGAGACTCATCAGGCCGGGCGTTGAAAATGTTTTTGCCGGGACGCGGGTTAAGACTCCTAATTCGTTTCACGCTTCCTCTCGTTTCGTAAAAGACAAGGGACTCGACAAATATGTTATCGCTGCCAATGAAATTAACCGGGCGAATCCCGGAAAATACACGTTCAGCATCTCAGGAAGTGGAGAAGAAGAGTTTAATCTGCGCCGTCTAAATGATTCGCTCGGAGGCGCCGTGAGGTTTACAAAGGAATATTATAACGCGCTGTCAGCCGCGTCGGTATTCGTGTTTACATCAGAAGGGATTTCAGAAGGCATTCCTGCTGTGATATTAGAAGCCGTAATGGCGGGATGCATTGTTGTTTCTTCGGATTATAAAG
>AMWB02117097.1_pt1 | contig 35378 bp, 23 predicted proteins | sample 200311 | NCBI WGS metagenome assembly AMWB02 (sample SAMN02737377, study PRJNA173069) | bioreactor metagenome | biome: anode biofilm in microbial fuel cells | place: USA: California | collected 2010-12-16
TTGGAAAATAAAAGTATATAAAATATTCATCCACTAATAAGAATTATTCTAAATAAAAATTACATTTTTTTATCAGGTTATTTTTTAAGCCTTGCGCTTTTATCAAAATATTAAATTTATCAATGCCTGGGCGAGTATTCTCCATTCGTTCACCTTATAGAATTTAGGTTCTGATCACTTGAAAAAGTAACGATTTGATTGATTGTACACCCCCACTAAATCAAAATGCCTGGGTTTGTCAACCCAGGCATTTTGAAGAATTATTGTAAGTTTCGGATATTTGTTCAATATCACGTGATATTTTAAAGATCAATGACCAAATTTCACAGACCAGAAATTAATCACGCAAACAACGAACTGTAAATCCATAGGCTTTATACATCTGCATTACTGAAGAGCTGCTGCTAAAGAAAAACAGTGCTTGCCCATAAGCATAGTTAATGTTTTGTGAACTGCTCCAATATGCTCCTTGTTGTCCACTATAAGTCAATGAGCCATCGGTATTGGCAAGTTTCCCTGCAGCATGCAGCTTCAGGCTTGAAGACCAAGGGCCATCCCAATTTGTCCAGGATCCCCCGGCATCAACAGCATTCCATTCGGTGCTGGTAGGCAGTCTCCATCCGGTTCCCAGTGAAAGGGCACATGGATCATTTTCTGTAGTCCAATTTGTATTGTCGGCTATGGGATTGATCCAGGTAGTATTTGGGGTACGTGCTGTACCATCATGCTTAAAACCTTGTTTTTTATTAAACTGCCAATACCAGCCAGCGGATGCTTCCGTAGCATCATTCACGGCTGAAGCCTGATGGTCCGAACCCAGGTTGCTGGTAATCCAGCATTTGGTAGTAGCACCAGGCACATTTGTTACAGTCCCATAGCTGGTACTCTTACTTACCGGTGCGACATCACCTGCCACGTGATTAACATATAATGTAGTTCCGCAAGCAAAACAAGCTCCTGAAATTTGAGTCATTGTCAATGCAGTTGAATTACCACAGGAGCTATATGCCCATACATAACGGTTGTATGTAGTTCCGCAGGTCAGGCCGGTTTCAGTTCTTGTCAGGGAAGTTCCCATATCAATGGCTGTAGCGTAATCATTTGTTGTATTCCACTTATAACCAGCGGCACCATAAGTGGTATTCCAATTCCAAACGATCTCGTTTTCTGTTGCTTCATGAACACCTTCTGTCGGTATTGCTGGTGGATCATTAGCGGTGGTCTGGGCTAACATCGTTGAAGAAGAAACTCCGCAACTGTTATATGCCCAAATATACCGGATAAAGCTTGTGTTACAGGTCAGTCCGTTTTCAACATAAGATGTGGCATTGCCCAGATCTGTTGCTGTTGCATAAACATTAGAGATGCTCCATTTATATCCCGACGCATCAGCGACCACATTCCAGTTCCACGTGATCTGGGTCGGTGTGGCTGCGTGAGTCCCTGCACCTGGTGCACTTGGCTGGGCCGTGGTCGTGGTTTGGGAAACGGAAATTGGAGCTGATGCAGCGCATCCATTATATGCCCAGATGTAACGGGTATAACTTGTATTGCAATTCAGTCCGGTTTCAGTATATGAGGTGACATTGCCAACATCTGTGGCCGTGCCCAAATTATTCGTTGTATTGAATTTATAGCTAGTTGCTCCGGTCACTGTGGTCCAATTCCAAACAATCTGATTTGCATTCGCCACATGAGTACCTGCAGCAGGTGAAGCCGGCGGGGCAGATGCAGTCGTCTGGGAAATCAAGACTGATGCAGAATTTGCACAGGCATTATATGACCAGACATAACGGGAATATGTTGTTCCACATACAAGGGCTGCTTCTGTTTTTGATGTTACATTGCCCATATCAGTGGCCGTTGCAAAGTCATTTGTATTGCTCCATTTATAACCTGTAGCTCCGCTAACCACATTCCAGTTCCATACGATCTGTGTATTGGTCGGCACATGAGTTCCGGCTACCGGTGATGCGGGCGTTTCTATACCTGTAGTTTTTACCAGAGATGTTGACGTTGAATTACCACAATTGCTATACGCCCATACATAACGAGTATAGGCAGTATTGCAATTCAGTCCGGTTTCGGTCTTTGAAGTGCTGGTTCCCATATCCTGGGCAGTACTGTAATTATTGGATGTATTCCATTTGTACCCTGTAGCACCCGTGACGGTGTTCCAGTTCCAGACTATTTGCGATGCTGTAGCTGTATGAGTTGCCGCTGTCGGAGCTGGTGGCGGATTAAGGGAAGTAACCTGTGCCAAGGAAGCTGCCGGGGAAGTTCCGCAGTTGCTGTATGCCCATACATAACGTGTATATGAAGTATTACAGGTCAAACCGGTTTCTAAGCGGGTTGTTGTATTTCCAACATCAATGGCGGTTGACTCATTATTTGTCGTATTCCACTTATAGCCGGTAGCTCCACTGACGGTGTTCCAGTTCCATGTAATTTGTGTCGGTGTCGGCGTATGTGTACCCGCTGTAGGAGCAACCGGTGGATTCAAGGAAGTGGTTTGAACCAGGGCCAAAGCATTTGAATTACCACAATCGCTGTATGACCAGATATACCTAGTGTAACCGGTATTACAATTCAGTCCTGTTTCAGTGTAGGTCAGATTGTTCCCTAAATCCTGAGCTGTCGCATAATCATTTGTGGCACTAAATTTATATCCTGTAGCACCGCTGGCAGCCGACCATACCCAGACAACCTGGAATGCGGAAGGCACATGGGTCCCGGCTACCGGGCAGACCGGCGGATCTGTCAGTGTGGCCTGACTCAGGACCGTTGCCTCAGAAACTCCGCAAGGGCCATAAGACCATATATATCTTGTATAGTCAGTATTACAGGTTAAGCCGCTTTCTATTTTAGAGGTATTGGATCCCATTTCAATGGCGGTGCCAAAATCATTGCTTGTGCTCCATTTATAACCTGAAGCACCACTCACCGTGTTCCAATTCCATACAATCAGGTTCGGGTATGATTCATGCACGGCCGCAGTTGGTTCAGCGGGCGGATCAAATCCCGTAACCTTTGAAATAGCTACAGAAGCTGTTTTTCCACAATTGTTGTAAGCCCAGATATATCTTGTGTAGCCCGAATTACAGGTCAATCCGGTTTCGGCATAGGTTGTATTTATGCCCAGATCAATAGCTGTTGTATAGTTATCTTCATCATTCCATTTATAACCTGTTGCTTCCGTGACCTCACTCCAGTTCCACTGAATTGAATAAGCCGTAGCGGTATGAGTTCCCTCGGCCGGAGCTAAGGCTATAGGGATTTCCTGTGTTGCAGCGGTAAGTATCAATGGCGCTGAAATACCACAGCTATTATAAGCCCATACATATCTTGTGTAAGAAGTCCAGCATTGCAGATTAGTTTCGGCAAATGTCGTTAAATCGCCAAGGTCTGTGGCTGTGCTGAAATCATTGGTTGTATTCCATTTATAACCAGTTGTCTGGGGCACTGAATTCCAGTTCCATGTAATTTGTGAATCAGTGACTCCGTGAACAGCAACTGTAGGTGCAACCGGTGCAACACAACTGAGATCGATAACTTTCCAGGCTCCATCCTGATAAAAGGACAGGACGCCTTTTCCATCTGAACCACAGTTTGTACAATAAAGAATAAGCCCTTCGGCAGGGCTCTGAATGGCATTTCTTTGATCCAAAGTAAGCCTGGGCAACAGAATACCTTTATCAGAAAAGGAGATATCAAGTCCGGCTGAATTATGGGGGGCGCTACCGTCAGCGTTAATTGCAACCTGAGAAAACAATATACTGCTCTGAAACAAGATCAGAGCAAGGATGAAATAAAGTTTCTTCATAGCGATTCGATTTAGAATAAGATGGCGAATATTGTTTGTATTTATTAAAGTAAAATTTGTGTATATGAATACACGAATTGATAAAAGGTAATACCAATAATCACCATAAAAGTTCCCCATAAAAAAATATCGTCTAATTTTCAGTACTTTAACTTTTCTTAAATGAAGTAAACACAAAACAAGCGGCACCGAAAAGTACAAAAAAAATAAGTTATTTGAAAACTAATTAAAAATTCCTGTCAAATTTCTCAGGATGCTTGGGGGTCATTTCCCGGTAAAATTCCTTAATTTCTTTCATCTGGGCATCGATGTCTCCATTGGGAATGATCACCTTCCCGACTCCCCCTTCTTTTTTGGCATAATCCAGATATCCAAGTGCGATGGGAACCTGGGCCTGGCTTGCGATGTAATAAAAACCTTTTTTCCAATGCTTCACCGGTTTCCGTGTACCTTCAGGAGTGATCACAATAAAAAGCGAATCCGAATTCCTGAATTTCTCCACAACCGCGTCGACCATATTGCCACTGCGCCCTCTATCGACAGGAATACCCCCCATATGCAACAACATTCGTTTGAATGGGAAACGAAACACCTCTTTCTTGATTAAAAAGCTGGCTTTGACTCCCAGTAACCAATAGGCAAGCCGGCCTATCACAAAGTCCCAATAACTGGTATGAGGTGCAACAGCGATCACACATTTTTTAGTGCCATGTGGGATCACACTGGTAATCTTCCATCCCATAAGCCTGAGAATCAGTCTGGAAAAAAAGGCTAACATGCCATATTATTTAGGCCGCAAATTTAGAAAAATTATGGAAATGGTCAGGGTAAAGGCATTAAATGCGGTATTTTATTTTATCTACCTTTGCACATCAAGGTGCAACAGAGGTCGGTGAAGAAATTTCCCACATACAGCTTTTTCAGAAATTCCTTCGTGATGATCATAACCATCCTGGTTTTTTCATCTTGCAGCAATACGCGGTTACTGAAACAAAATGAATATCTGTTGATAAAAAACAATATTCAATACACTGAAAAAAATCCCGGGATTAAAACTGATGAGCTTTATTCGATTGCCAGGCCAAAGCCAAATCAAAAGTTCCTGAGTATATCCCGGGTTAAACTTTATGCGTTCAGAAAAGGCAGCAAAGGCCGACAGGACAGTAAGTACCGGACCTGGTTGCGGGAAAAAGCCGGAGAAAGACCGGTTATTTATGATTCTGCAGTAGCCATCCAGTCTGCCCATGAAATGGAACGATACCTGAACAAGGTTGGTTATTTTTATTCGACCGTCACTTTTAACACCAAGCATTTGCGAAAGAAAAAGGTCCACGTAAACTACCTTATTGAACCCTCAGTTCCATACCGGCTAAAAGAGGTGGTCTATGAAATTCCGGACACGCTGATGTTCCATTTCATTAAAAAAAGCAAGACGGAAACCAAAATTGTCCCGGGCGTCATTTTCAACGCTTTTGACCTCGATGACGAAAGAGACAGGATCACAGACATTTTGCTGAACAATGGCTATTACTATTTCAATCGCGATTTTGTATTTTTTACAGTGGATAGCGTTTCAGGCAATCACGAAATGAACCTTAAAATCATCGTGAAACCTAACCAGGTACCTTCACCGGAAGAACCCTGGAAAATACAATCTGTTCCGCACAAGCGCTATTTCATCCGAAATGTTTATATCCGCCCGAATTTTGACCCACTATCTACTGAAAGCACTTTCGCCGATACCTTGAAGTACATCAGGGAATATAAATCAGGAATCAAAAAGTATGGAGAATACTATATCATACACCAGGCAAACGATCATATCCAGCCCAGGACAGTAGTTCAATCCGTGTTTATCAAACCCGGAGATCCTTTCCGACAGTCAGATATCAGCCGGACCCGATCGAGGGTAACTGAACTGGGAATTTTCAATTATGCAAACATTCGTTACAGGAATGTTGGCGAGGATGATTCAACCAATACCGGACTGCTGGATTGCAGTATTGATTTGACGAAGAGGAAGCTGCATTCTTATACGGTTGAAACCGAAGTGACCAATTCAGGAGGGCGGCCTGGGGTGGGTCTGAATTTCACATATTCCAACAGCAATATCTTCAGGGGATCCGAAACACTCCGGCTTCGCGCCAGAGGTGCGCTGGAAGCGCAAAAGATTTTTGGAAGCGATGCAAGTTATGATGAAGGGACCCCTTTTTTTAATACGATCGAAACCGGGCTGGATGTGAGCGTTATTTTTCCACGATTTTTGCTTCCCGTCAACCAGGAAAGATTCCCTAAATATTTCCGGCCAAAAACAACGGTCAGCCTCGGTTTTGGGTATGAGGACCGGCCTGAGTATGTGCGCTGGCTGACCAACACCAGTTTCGGGTATGACTGGAAAGAATCGGAGCGAAAGCGGCACCAGATCTATCCTTTCGACTGGAGCCTGATCAATGTGACCTTATCGCCTGAGTTCGAGGAAGAGCTCAAAGATGAACCCAACGACCTCATTAAAAATCAGTACACGGATAACCTGATTACAGCGATCAGGTATTCCTTCACATATAACACCCAGGATATCAGGAAGATTGAAAATTTCTTCTATTTCAGGGGTAACGTAGAAACTGCTGGTAACATGCTTAAACTCGGCAGCGGCATATTTAATGCCAGTACAGATAGTCTTGGCAACTATGTGCTTTTTGGAATTCCGTTTACCCAGTATGCCAAACTTGATTGTGATTTCCGTTTTTTTAATGTGATCACCCGAAATAATTCAGTTGCCTACCGTTTATTCCTGGGATCAGGAATCCCTTACGGCAATGCAACGGTTTTGCCCCTTGAAAAAGGTTTTTATGGCGGAGGTGCCAACGGCATGCGGGGATGGCCGTATCGTTTGCTCGGTCCTGGCTCATATTACAAACCGGATGATAATTTTGACCGGATGGGCGACATCCAGCTCGAGGCCAACATTGAACTAAGATTTCCTGTTTACAGCTTTATTAAAAGTGCCCTGTTCGCAGATATTGGAAACATTTGGCTGCTCAGGGAACAGGAATCTTATCCGGGTGGAGAATTCAAATTTGACCGGTTTTATAAAGAATTTGCCATCGACGTCGGCCTCGGGCTCAGACTCGATTTTAACTTTTTTATACTCCGGGTGGATTTCGCCATTCCATTGCGTGACCCGGCCATGGATGAAGGGAATCGATGGGTGATCAATGACTGGAAATTTTCCGACATTATCATCAATTTTGGGATCGGTTATCCTTTCTAAGAGTTAATATCAAAATTTTCTGTAACAAAATCCTGTATTAAACGTTTCATAAAAAAAAATTCAAACTATGCGTAAAAGAACAATTTTATCAATCCTGACTGCTTTGATTGTTTCCTTCACGGTAACAGCCCAGGATAAGACCACGAAAGTTTACGGTTCATTTGGCAATGAGTTCATTTTTTCTTTTGCCACCATTGATAACCAGGGTTATGACCAGGGAAACATCATGAGGTTCGCCCCGTTTTTTAATCCGCAAACAATGATCAATGTTGATTTTAATAATATTTTCGGCTTGTTTTCCGGGCTAGCCATCAGAAATGTCGGGTTTATCTATGAAGATCCCCTGGATGAAAATGATGCGAAATATAAATACAGAACATATAACCTTGGTATTCCTGTAGGATTTAAAATAGGCAAACTTGACAAGTTCCTGTTTTTCGGCGGATATGAAATCGAGTTCCCTTTTGCTTACAAAGAAAAAGTTTTTATCAATGAAGAAAAAGTGGATAAAGATGTGATCTGGTTTTCAGACCGTGTTGAACCGGTCCAACACGGCTTGCTGGCCGGTATCCAGTTCCCATACGGACCTGTACTCAAATTCAAGTATTACCTGACCAATTTTCACAACCGGGATTTTATCGCGATGGTTGATGGCGTGGAAACCAAACCCTACGATTTTAAATCCAATATATTCTACTTTTCCCTGGCCTGGAACCTGTTCACCAACTGGAAGAATTACGAGCCTGAAAATATGAAGAAAACCACAGATATCCGATAATTCAGATCGCTTTCCGGCATTTAACCAGTGTATGGCTGATCCCGATATGATCGGCAGATTCGACAATTTCAAGTCCGGCCTCCCGGATCATCCTGAACATATCGGTTGAATGGTACATACGGCTGTTTCCGTTGGCCAGGCATGTAAAATAAAGTGACGTAGCATTGAGGCTGTATGAGGATGCTTCGTACTTCTGCCGGTCCCAGAACAATTCAAGTATATAGAGGAAAGAATTGTCATTCATCGATTTAACCGCCCGGGTCAAAATGCTGTGGATCTGATTTTCGGAGAAACAATCCAGAAACTGGCTCATCCAGATTGCATCGAAACTTTGCGGTAAAGCTTTACTCGAATCGAGCATATCGGCTTCATAAAAGTGGATTTTACCAGCCAGGCCTTTTTCAGCGATGATGTTCTTCGCAGCGTTCAGGGTATCCGGCAAATCGACGATGGTTACTTCCAGGCCCGGCATAGAATTCACACACTGCTCGGCGAATTTCCCCGTATTTCCGCCGATGTCCATCAGCTTCCGGGGATTTTCCCGGGCAATCAGCGGAATAATTTCAGGAAAAGCCACATCGGAATAAAAATGATCGAAACTGAACCAGCTATTTCTAGCATTTTCCGGCAGGAATTGCAATCCGGGGTATATGGTTGCCCATTGGCCAAAGACTTTCAGTCCTTCCGGTTTACCGGTTATCAACGATTTTTCAAGATGAAAAAACGGTTCATAGCAGACATCATGGACAAAATCCATATTGACACGGGTCATTGTATCATGAAGAACGAAAAAGCCGGTCTTGGTCAGGATATATTTTTCATTTTTCATCATAACAATTCCCATACTAAGTCCCGCATCCAGCAGGACTTCAACACCGTAAACCGAAACACCTGTTTTTTCAGCGATTTCATTTGATGCAACGCCATCTGAGCCTGCGGAACTAACCTGATTTAATATACCAAGTTTGACCATTGCCCGGGCAGCCTGGAACATCACAGGGCCGAAGGCGATTTTCTGCGCTTCTGTTTTAGCCTCAAAAGCCGACCGTTTATCGTTTCCGAAGTCTTCCTTTTTCATGAAAAAAAAAAATTATGCCACGAATTTGTGGCGCGAAGATAATGTTAAATCTTTCAAGCGGTATGATTGATGGAAGAACTTCTCCGGTTGTAACCCAGCCGGTCGACGATATCCCCTGCATATTTATTGACCAGGAAAATGGTTTCATCGGTGAGCTCATATTTTCCCTGGTTAAACCCGGAGACTTCTTCGAGGTACTTATTATAAAACGGCAATGCTTCCTGAAATCCAGGAATTCCGAATTGTTCGAACATTTGCTGTATAAACAGTACCGGTTCCTTTTTAAAATCCTCAAACCTGATCTCCATAAGATTGGCAGGCTGGATCAGATTTTGATCCTTAAAATATTCATTCATAAGATCAGCATACACGCGGGCAAGCCTATCGCGTGAAAGCTCTTCATGAGCAGCCTGGATCTGGACCGCGGGCAACACTTCATGAAAAAACCGGTAAAATGACTCATTGGTCTTATAAGGATCACGGTAAATAAAAACAAATCGGGCATCGGGGAACATTTCCAGGATGATTTTTATCCTGGCCATATTTGACGGGCTTTTTGAAATGAACCAGTCTCCTTTTATATTTAAAAATGATTTTTTGATCATCTTTATATATTCCGATTTCCACCTTGTAATTTGATTGTTATCGAGGTTTTTCATGAAAAGCTCCTTTTCATAGAACTTATCAAAATCCTTGGGAAAATAAAGGAAATTATAAAAGCTGATTTCCTGGAGGTTGGCAAGGGCGATTTCTTCTTCCTGTGGAAGGTCCATACCCATTTTCACATCGTCGAACGGCCGGTGGGTCGGCCAGAAATGACCTATGATCGGTTTAAACCACCATGAATTGGTCAATAAAAGGTTTGGAAATACAGTCTGGTAAGTTGTGATATAGGATGATCCCGGAGTTTGCGACAGCAAATTATGAAGCAGGGTTGTTCCGCTTCTCCAGAAACCAATGATAAATACAGGGGCTTTAGTGATGGTTGTTTTACGTATTCGCTTTTTCCAGCGAAGCTCTTCCCACCACCTGAAAGGTTCAAGAATAAAACACACGATAATTGTACCGGCAACCCGTCCGGCATATCTCAGGTCATAACTATGATTTTTCAATGTTCTGATCAGATGGGAAACTGATGCGCCGGCCAGAACAGTAATCAGGAAAGAAAACTTCCTTCGAACTACTTTTTCATTCATCGCATTTACAAGTAAGACTTTCAGAATTCAAAAATATAAAATCATTCCAAAACTAGCGCTGTAGTTGGTTAATAAAGATTTCTTACTTTTGGAACACCATTGCTGGCTTATCTTAAGCATTGATTATGAGGCGCCTGATAATTTTCAGTTTATTCATACTCTCCGGTTTATTCACACATGTCAGTGGGCAGAATAAAATAATCCGAAGGATCTTTACTGTTAACTACGATACAAGTTATATCAAAACCTACATCAAGGATTATACCGCGAGGTTATATGGCTCGATAAAGTACGGTCAGATGGGATATAATGACAATTTAATCGGAAAAAGCCTTTCTTACAAGCCCAATAACAAATTACTCCTTGGGATTGGGGTAAATCATGGGATCCTTGGTCTGAACATTGGCGTTAACTTTCCGTTTATTAACCAGGATGATGAAAAATTTGGTGAAACGAAGTATTATGATTTCACCATGAGAATTTTCGCTCCACGTTTCAATACGACAATCTATCTTCAAAATTACCGTGGATTTTACCTGAGAAACACACAGGATATGATTCCCGGCTGGACTGCCGGCGATCCATATTATATCCGTAGCGACATTCGATCCATGACTGCGGGCCTTGAACTTTACTACATTTTCAATTCAACAAAGTTTTCATACCGGGCAGCCGTTTTACAGAATGAGTGGCAGAAAAAGAGCGCCGGTTCTTTCCTGGTGGGGGGGAGCCTGATCTACAATGCCACGATGGCAGACTCATCCATTGTCCCTTCAGATCTTTATTATGGATTGTTTTTCAACGACCTGAAATTCAAGCGATCAAATAATTTTTCCTTAGGCCCGACTATTGGTTACGCTTATACTTTCGTCATTAAGAAACATTTTTTTCTCATGGGCTCTTTGAACGGATCTGTCAATTATGGCTCTACGCAGCTTTTACTGGTAGATAACGAGGATAAGATCAAGTCAGGATTGGTTCTCGGATTGAGGTCAGATTTGCTGATATCGGCCGGTTATAACAGTGACCGCTGGTATTTTGGCATTTCATACATCAATATGGCCATTGTCTCGCAGGCACCTATTGAAGAAAGATCGATCAGCTATGAAACCGGGATGTTCCGGATAAACCTGGTCAGGAGAATTCATACCGATAAACCAATCCGGATTCTGAATCCTGAGTTATAGGCGCAATGCTCCGACGACTAAAGCCGTCGGTTCAACGGTAATTACTCAAATTATAATTTTTTCTAAATAACGTTTTCGGGAAGTTTGTTTTTTGTAATTTTACCCGTCAGAAAGTCAAATATAAGTGTATCATCAAATTCCTGAAAATGAAAAAACTTTTACACTATATCGGTCTAATATTGATCAGTTTACCTATTGTAAATTACGGACAGCAACTGGAAAATCCGGGTTTTGAAAATTGGGAGAATGCGGGAACCGTTAAAGATGAGCCGGTGGACTGGAGCACCATAAAAACTTCCGATGATCCGGGAATCAGTTCGGTGGCGCCTGTTACCTTTGACCGCAGTGATGATGCTCACGGCGGAAATTATTCACTGAAGCTTTACAATTTATCTGTTTTCGGGCTTGTCGCCACAGGAGCCATCACCAACGGAAGATTTCATGCTGAATTCGATCTGGATGCAAGTTATTCCTATACCCAGGCTGATGATCCACGATGGCACACCCCCTTTACCTGGCATCCTGACAGCCTGACCGGCTGGTTTAAATTTTATCCCCGTGAAGATGACCGTGCTCAATTCAAGGTGATCCTGCATGTAGACGAATGCAAACTGCCTGAGAACGGCACCTTGCCCAATTGGGTCGGTATGGCGGTTTATGTTACTGAACCCGGGGTGACTTATGATACCTGGACACGTTTTTCAGTACCTTTCGAATATTTCAGCGACATTATACCAGAATATGAACTGACTGTTTTAAATTCTGGAGATAGCACAACCGCCGTCGACAGCAGCTACCTGCTGGTTGATGACCTTCACCTGGTTTATCCGGCATCCGGTATTTCAGAGCGTTCGCTTGCAGAACCGTTCCTGGTTGAACACCCGGATGAACTGATCATCACAATAACAGATAGGAATGAATACCTGAATCATTGGTTTTATCTGATCGATATTTCAGGTCAAACCCGCATAACCAGGTTATTGGACAGCGATCGGATCCCTTTACCCGGGGAATTACCCCCAGGCATATATGTAGGGGTACTTCAAGGCAAATCCAATCAATATTCTCAGAAAGTCAGGATCCTTTAACGGATGAAAAAGCTGACTTTGATTTTAGCTGTCCTGGCTATATGCACAGGGCTGTTTGGGCAGGGAAAGGGAACATTCAGGGGAACTGTCCGGGATAAGCAAACCAATGAACCGTTAGTCGGGGCCAATGTCATTCTTAAGCTTGACCGTTCTTTCGGAACGGCGGCAGATATAAACGGGCAGTTTTCACTTTCTTTAAATCCGGGCGCTTACATTTTCGAAGTTTCATATACCGGTATGAAGACCGATTCAGTTTCCATTCGGATTGAAGAAGACCAGGTTATAGAGCGGGTTATTTTGCTGGAGCCTTTCGTGAGCCAGTTGCAGGGTGTGGAGATCAAGGCGGGAAAATTTGAACGTCCGATTGAAGAGATGACGGTATCGATGGAAATTATTAAAGCCGATCTGATCGAATCAAAAAACACCCAGCACATTCAAACCATCCTGGATTACACGCCGGGGCTTAATATCCTGGACAATGAACCTCAAATCCGCGGTGGCAGTGGATTTACCTTTGGAGTGGGGAGCAAGGTCTCCGTCATGGTTGATGATATGCCCATGCTGTCGGGCGATGCCGGGAGGCCTTACTGGGACTTTATCCCGATAGAGAATATCGATCAGATCGAAGTGATCAAAGGGGCTTCCTCTGTGCTGTCAGGGACGTCAGCGTTGAGCGGGGCCATTCACATCCGGACAGCTTTACCGAGCAATAAACCGCTGACAAAAATTACGGCATTCACCGGCGCCTATTCAGCACCAAAAGATGACAGCCAGAAATGGTGGGATGGATTGCCTTACATTGCCGGGACGAACTTCCTGCATCTCAGAAAAATCGACAACCTGGATTTTGTCCTTGGAGGTAACCTTTATTTTGAGCACGGCTATATCGGGGCACCCAAGCCGGGGCCTATGGTTATCGACAGCATCTCAAATTTTGACGACAGCCAGATGCAGACGCAACGTGGCCGGATTAATTTCACCCTTAGGCAGCGTTCAAAAAAATACCAGGGGCTTAATTACGGAATTGGCGGCAATTTCATGGCCCAGCATACGCCCATGGTCCTGGCCTGGCTGGATGATACCTCCAGCTTTTTCAGGGCTTACCCGGGTGCTGTTTTTCTCCAGGACCAGTTTATCGGTAACCTGGATCCATTCGTCAATTATTATTCAAAAGTTGGTTTCAAACATAGTTTTAAAGCCAGGATACTATATAACAACACCCATCAGTCTAATGATCAGGATATTAAAAGCACCTTCATTTTTGGAGATTATAATTTCAGGCGTGATTATGAATTTCTTCATGGCCTGGAATTCATCGGCGGTTTATCCGGTCAATACGCGTTTTCAAATGCGGATATGTATAAAGGAGGAGGTAACAGCATAAACCGGTTCTACAATTTTTCAGGTTATGCGCAATTTGAAAACAACTTGTTTAAAACGCTGACACTTTCTGTTGGACTAAGGTTGGAATATTATAACATGAATGGCACGGAAAGTGATTTCAAACCCATCTTCCGTGCAGGAATGAACCTGAAAGTCATGAAAGAAACTTATGTAAGGCTTTCTTACGGCCAGGGATACCGCTTTCCGACCATTGCCGAGCGTTATATCAGGACCAATGTCGGATCCTTTGGTGTATTTGAAAATCCTGACCTGAAATCGGAGAAAAGCTGGAATGCCGAAGTTGGTGTCAAGCAAGGCTTTAAGTTTTTCAATTATTTTGGCTACTTCGATTTTGCCATCTTTCAACAGGAATATTACAACACGATTGAATATTTATTCGGATTCTGGGATTCCACCTATTCGACGATCGGGGGAGCCGGTTTCAAGTTTATGAACACAGGGCATTCACGGATTATGGGTGTCGATATTTCGGTGACCGGAGCAGCCCAGCTTGCCGATAAAATCACGCTCAAAACGATGGTGGGTTATAACTACATTATGCCAAAAACACTCGACCCGGATTATGTCTACGCAACCGATATCCGGAACCGGGAATACAGCTATATCACAACCAGTGTCGACTCAACCGACTATATTTTAAAATACCGATTTCTGCATACTTTTAAAGGAGACATTGAGCTGAATATATATACGTTCAGCGTGGGTTTCAGTGCAAAATATTTCAGCAAGATCCAAAACCTGGATAAAGCGATCGAAGATTTTGAAAAAACCACTCAGGCTGCCGGTGGTTCGATTCAACCAATCCTGTACATGGATTATTTCTACTCCCATAATGATGGCAACTGGATTTTTGATCTGAGGGCAAGTTACAAGATCAACGAACATCATGAAATCAGCCTGATCAGCAATAACTTCCTGAACAGCAGTTACTCCCTGCGTCCGCTGAAGGCAGAGGCAATGAGGAACATTATGCTGCAGTATGTGTTGAAGATATAGTTCAAGATTCCAGGTTCCAGGTTACGGGTTACGGGTTACGGGGTACGGTTTAATTGTTTAAAATGTTTTTTTGATGAAAGATCTTATATTAACCAAGATTATTGCGACGCTGGGGCCAGCCAGTGCAGGGGTTGAAAATATCAGGCTGCTGATCCTGGAAGGTGTCAGGGTTTTCCGTGTAAACTTTTCACATGGCAGCTTTGAAGGCTTCACAGAATTGATCACCCAGGTAAGAATGGCGTCTCGTGAAACAGGTATACCGGTGGCCATTCTTGGCGATTTATCCGGACCGAAGATCCGGGTAAAACAGGTTACTGATCCGGGAATTCTGCTGACCAGGGAAAATCAGGTCGAATTCGTTAACGGGGATAATGCCGGAAGGTTGACTGAAAGCGGAATTGCAATATTCACCACAACTTATCCGACCTTTACCGAAGAAGTGCTTCCCGGACAAAAGATCCTGATTGACGATGGGAATATTGAGCTCAGATGTACCGGAAAAGCAGAAGGCAGGCTGACATGCGAGGTTATCCAGGGCGGGCTTGTCACATCGAAAAAAGGAATCAACCTGCCTGAAACGCAACTTTCTGTTCCGGCACTAACAGAATGGGACATGCAGTGTGTTGATTTTGCGGTTAAAATAAAGGTGGATTACCTGGCATTGAGCTTTGTAAGATCTGCCGACGACGTTATTCAACTAAAAAACCGGTTAAAATCTCTGGGTGCCCGACCGTTTGATCCTGTTTTAAATCGCGACAACGATATGAGCAATGTTCCGGAAGATTCGGTTTTTATCCCGGTGGTCAGTAAAATTGAAAAGCCGCAGGCTATATATGATCTGGACCGGATTGTCGCTGAAAGCGACGGGATCATGATTGCCCGCGGAGACCTTGGCGTGGAGATGGATGTGGCGGAAGTTGCCGTTAACCAGAAAAAGATCATTGCAACCTGCCATGATCACGGTGTGCCGGTAATCGTGGCCACTCAAATGCTGCAGAGCATGATCGAATCCCCCACTCCTACCCGGGCCGAGGTTTCCGATGTGGCCAACGCGATTTACGACGGCGTGGATGCTGTCATGCTTTCCGGTGAAACTGCCGTCGGCAAATGGCCGGCGATCACCGTTCGAACAATGTGCCGGATTGCCCGTCTAACAAACGACCACATCAGGGAACAGAAGTTAAGCCACCAGGTTCCGAGGCATATGCGTGAATCCAGGTTCAGAAGCGCCGCACTGGCCCATGGCGTTAAATCGATTGTAAAGGATATTGACGCCAGGCTTATCGTCATCTGGTCTAAATTCGGCGGTGGCGCGCTGTATCTGTCACAGCTTGATATTCCATTGCCAATCCTGGCTTTCAGCAATATTCCCGCAACACTGAACAGGCTCAGCCTGCTTTACGGGATTCATCCGGAACTGATGGATCAGCCGGATACACCCCGCGATTTTATCCTTGCTGCCAGTGAAAGAATACTTAACGAAGAACATGCTGTAAGAGGCGACACTGTTGTATTTGTTTACGGTGAACCTATCCAGTCAAGCGGTGTTACGAATAGCGTTTATATCCACTATTTGTAGTGGTCACTGGTCATTTTTTAACACTTGAACACTTGAACACCTGAACACTTGAAGACCTGAACTGTTTATGGTATAACCTATCATCAAATAATATTGCACCTATGCAATCTTTTAAGACAAATATTAAATGTGGCGGATGCGTCAGTAAAGTGAAGCCTTACCTTGACGGGTTAAAAGAGATCAGGTCATGGAAGGTTGACCTGGATTCGCCCGACAGGATCTTAACGGTAGAAGGCGAGATCAGTGGCGACCTGGTGATTAAGGCGATCGCTTCAGCCGGTTATCGCGCCGACAGCATCAGTTAATTTTTATGGCGAAGATCAATGAAACATTCCGCGTTGAAGGGATGTCGTGTACAGCCTGCGCCCAGAGTGTAGAGTCGATGTTATCGGCAACGGAGGGCGTGGAGAAAGCCGCTGTCAATTTCGCGATGAACACTGTTGCAGTGGTTTACAACGACCGGATCACCGGTTTTGGCAAACTGCAGCAAGCCTTGCAATCGATCGGCTATGATCTTGCTTTCGACGCCGTTTCAGATCCCGAGGAAATACAAAAGAATGAACTCAGAAAACTCGCTGCCAGCAAAAAAAAGACTTTCCTGGCCATCGGATTCTCAATTCCGGTGGTCGTTATAGCTATGGTATTCCATAGCATGCCATATTCCAACCTGATCATGCTGTTCCTGACCATTCCCGTGATCGGATGGTTTGGTAAGGAATTCTTTATCAATGCTTATAAACGGGCGATCCATTTAAGTGCAAATATGGATACCCTGGTCGCCATCGGTACTGGTTCAGCCTTCATTTTCAGCCTGATCAATACGCTTTTTCCATCATATGCTGAGCATAAAGGACTAGAGCCGCACGTCTATTTTGAAGCCGCTGCAGTGATCATTTCATTGATCTTGCTAGGCAGGTACTTCGAAGAGCGGGCTAAATTCAGGACCTCCGGTTCCATCCGAAAGCTGATGAGCCTTGGTGTTAAAACAGCCCTTGTTGTCAGGCAGGACCAGGAAATTGAAATCCCGACAGATCAGGTCATCGTAGGAGATTTCATTCAGATCAGGCCGGGGGATATCATCCCGGTAGATGGCAGGGTTGTTTCAGGAACCACTTCGGTGGATGAAAGCATGATCACCGGCGAACCGATGCCGGTGCTCAAGCAAGCAGGTGACGTAGTTATCGGTGCAACGATAAACGGAACCGGCAGCATCCGCATCATTGCTGAAAAAGTCGGGCAGGAAACCATGCTGGCCAGGATCATCCGGAAAGTTAAGGAAGCCCAGGGCAGCAAAGCACCTGTACAGCGGCTGGCCGACCGGATTGCCGGAATATTCGTACCTGCCGTGATCCTTGCTTCGCTGCTGACCTTCCTGGGTTGGTGGTGGCTCGGGCCTGAACCATCGCTGGCCTATGCAATCACCGCTTCGATCTCGGTACTGATCATTTCCTGTCCATGTGCGCTTGGGCTGGCAACACCAACAGCCATCATGGTCGGCATAGGTAAAGGAGCCGAAACCGGCATCCTGATTAAAGATGCAGGAAGTCTTGAAATCGCGCATAGCCTTGATGTGATCGTCCTGGACAAAACTGGAACGATTACCGAAGGAAAAGCCCAGGTCACCGGCTGGAGCTGGTCGGAGCATGCAACAGACCAGGAACAGTTAAAAAGCCTCATCCTTTCTGCTGAAAAACTCTCCGAACATCCCGTTGCCAGGGCCATTGCACGACATCTTGAAAACGATGGAATCCGTGTAATCCCATTAAACTATTTTGAGAGCATTACCGGTAAGGGCATCAAAGCAGGATTTGACGGAAAGGAATATATAATTGGCAACAGGAGCCTGATGGAAGCATATGGGGTAAAAATGAGCAACTCCGATATTCAGCAGGCAGAGCGCTGGTTGCAGGAATCCATGACCGTCAATTACATAGCTTGCGGTGATCAGCTTTTAAGTATAATTGCCGTCACCGATCCGGTGAAAGCAGATGCGGCTGAAGCAATCAGGCAGATCAAAGCCATGGGATTGGATGTGCAGATGATCACCGGTGACCACCCGAAGGCGGCAGAAAGGGTGGCGAAAGCAGTCGGCATCAGTCAGTTTCGTGCAGGTTCGACACCAGAAGGCAAGCTTGAATACCTGAAAGAGCTACAATCGAAAGGATTGAAGGTAGCCATGACGGGGGACGGGATCAACGACGCACCTGCGCTGGCACAGGCTGATGTGGGCATTGCCATGGGCACGGGCACGGATGTAGCTATGGAGACGGCCGAGATCACGCTCGTGAAGGGAAACCTGCACAAGATCGTCAGCGCGGTGAGTTTGTCGCGAAAGACAATGAAAACCATCCGCCAGAATCTCTTCTGGGCGTTTTTCTACAACCTGATCGGCATACCGGTAGCGGCCGGATTGTTTTTCCCTTTCTTTGGCATCCTGCTTGATCCCATGATTGCCGGAGCTGCTATGGCTTTCAGCTCTTTTTCAGTGGTTTCCAATAGTTTGAGGTTGAAAAAATCAAGGATTTGATTAAAATCCCAAAGTCTTTTCCATTTCAGAAACGAGCTTAAACTGGACCTTCGCCCGTCCCAGGTTATGATCCGAGTAATGAGTCCGGAAGTAAATATCGCCGTTCAGATAATCAGTCAGAAACCGAAGACCGATGATGAACGTCAGGTATATGGGAGCGTAAGGTAAAAGCTCCTTTTCAGTTTCGGTCAGAAAATCCACTGCAACTTCGAGGTATCCCCTTGTGAATTGTTCATATACGTCCAGATTGAAATGCACTTTCGACAGATCTTTTTCATCCTCCAACGCAGTATTTGCCATAGTGCGAAGTGCATCTCCGTAATCGAAATGGACATAACCCGGCATTACCGTATCCAGGTCAATGAGGCAAAGTGCTTTATTTTCCCGATCAAACAGAACATTATTCAGTTTTGTATCATTGTGCGTTGCCCGGATAACAGCTTTTCTGTCCAAATCCTCAAAGTAAGACTTCATGCATTCAAAGCGGCTTTGAGCAAAATCAATTTCAATGCAGGCCTTATCAATCCTGGATTCCGGATCAGACTGTTTGGCATTTTCAAACTGTTGAATTCTCAGGTTTATATTGTGAAAATCTGGTATTGTCGTCAACAAAGGCGTCGCCAGGTCTGTAAGCATTGACTGGAAAAATCCAATGGCTTTGCCGGCTTCATAGCTTACGAAGGGATGCGGCATTTTCTGCCAGGTAACCGTTTCCGGGATAAAAACATACATCCGCCAGTAATTACCCTCATCATCCATGCAATAAGCCAGGCCAGTTTCAGTACGGATCAGATTGACGGATTCTCTAACCGGATCATGACCCGGCAGAGTTTTGATTTTTTCACGGATATGATGAGTGACGATTTCGATATTTTTCATCATGCCCGGGATATCGTGAAAAATTTTATGATTGATCTTCTGGAGGATGTAGTCCGGTTGATGATCAAAGGATTCGACCAGGTAGGTATCGTGAATATGTCCTTCACCCCATTGTTTAATGGATGAAGGTTCCGAATTTAACCTGAACTTACTTAAAACCAGCTGGAAATTTTCTTCGATCATTATTATAGAACACGGATGACACGGATTAAACGGATTTTCACAGATAAAGTAGCGGGTATACTTTAAAACTGATTCTTTATTTCCAGATCGGTGTTGGGTACTCTCCTAAACGAACCAATTCAGCCAGTTTAGCCCTGACCATTTCAAGATCTTCTTTATAGGTCATCCCGAACCATTGTGCTTCGGTTGGAAGGACAGGGATTTCAACTGTACCCGATTTGATCAGTTTATCGATGACGTTTGGCAGCAGAAATTCCGCCTTAAGGCTCGTTGAATTTTCTTTCAGAAAATCAATCAGTCCTTCTTCGAGATAATGAAACAATGAAGGCATGAATCCCCAGATATTCATCGAAACAACCGTATTTTTACTGATGGTCCTGGTCTGTCCGGCATCATCCTGGAAAATCACATCATTTCCTTCACGCTTGATTTTCAGTCGTTCGGTAATGCTTTTCAGGGTAAAATCCGGATGGGTTTCACATTCTGCCCTGGAGACATAGCCATGTTCCGAAAGTGTATTTTTCAGGATATATCCGATCAATGCGTATTTTCCATCGATGAGGTTGTCCATATTGCCCAGAAAAGAAGCTGCAAGTTCATATGATTTTCTACCATAGAAATCATCGGCATTGATCATACAGAACGGTTCCCTGACCTTTTCCCGGGCACACCAGATAGCGTGTCCCGTGCCCCATGGTTTTGTCCGGTCAGAAGGGCACTGAAAATTACCAGGCAGGTCGTTCACTTCCTGGAAGATATAATCCACTTCGATTTTATCATTCCATTTTTCAAAAAATATCCGGTTCATATCATCCAGGATATCTTTTCTGATCACAAAGACTACTCTGCCGAACCCGGCACGTATCGCATCGTATATTGAATAATCGAGGATGGCCTCGCCCGACGGGCCAACTCCCGTGGCTTGCTTCAAGCCCCCGAAACGGCTGCCGATACCAGCGGCAAGGATTAATAATGTTGGGCTCATGATGGTATAAATTCAAAATTAAAATTTCAAAATTATAAGTGCAACAAATCAAAAAATGACAACTTTATGACCACTTCGTAACTTTATGTCCCCATAACGCGAAATAAAGGATGAAGAGGTAGCATGGGATTCCGATCCAGTAAGCTTGCTGGGCACCGGAATGATCGGCTATATAACCCCATAGCAGCGGCAGCAGGGCACCTCCCGCGATACTCATGATCAGCAATGCTGAGCCGGTTTTGATGAATTTTCCCAGCCCGTGGATCGCCAGTGGCCAGATGGCAGGCCACACGATAGCATTGGAAAGCCCGAGCAAGGCGATAAACAGCACTGTATAAGGGAGCTGAAGATCAACTTTCTGAAACGTCATCAGGTCGATGAAAGGAAAACCTACAGCCGCCTGAGCAGGGATCAATATGGCGATAAGGCTAAAAATTATTCCGGATATGGCACTTAGGGCTAGGAGGTTTTTTTGAGATAATATTTTCGGGATAAGGACTATTCCGATGATATAACCGACGACCATGGCGATTAGCACCAGTGAAGTGAAGTATTTTGCTGATTCGATGGGGACATCCAATGACATTCCATATCGAATGATCGTATCGCCCGCTACAACTTCAATCCCCACATAGAAAAACAGCGCTATCGCACCCAGGATGAGGTGGGGAAACTGGAAGATATTGATTTTACCGGAAATTGTCGCCATCTCTTCTTCGCTTTCTTTTTCATCTTCAACTTCCGGCAGGGGTGCAAATCGGATCAACAATCCAAGTAAAAATAAAACGATCGCCATCACGATATATGGTCCAATTACCCTGGCTGCCAGACCATCCAGAGCAGATGCTTTAGCTGCGGCGTCCATTCCTTCCAGGCTCTTCAGGAAAGCATCACCATCGCTGAAGATAAAATAAGCCAGGATTAGCGGGGCAATAGCTCCGGCAAGCTTGTTACAGATCCCCATAATGCTGATCCGGCGGGCGGCAGTTTCACGCGGACCAATGATCGTGATGTAAGGATTGGAGGCCGTTTGTAATATAGCAAGCCCGGTACCCATGACAAACAAGCCGGACAAGAACAAGCCGAAAGTCCGCGTCATTGCTGCCGGTACGAAAACCAGGCTACCCAACGCCATAACGATCAATCCGACACTCATCCCATTTTTAAATCCTGTTTTTTTCAAGACCCAGGATGAAGGTAAGGCCATGATGGTGTAAGAAATATAAAAGGCAAATGCAACGAAAAGTGACTGAAAATTAGTGATCTCACAGGAGATTTTCAGGTATGGGATCAGGATACCGTTCAGCCAGGTGACAAAGCCAAAAATAAAGAAGAAAATTCCTATGATGGTAATGGAGATGACATAACTTTTTTTGGACATAGAGAATCGGTTTTTGGTTTTTAGGAAATTATGCCTGAATCTTGGATAAAATATGAAAGCAAATATAAGAAGATCATTTTGGTTGGAAAATAGCAACACAACCTCCGCCCGGCGCTAAATGCAGTTTGATCTTATCGGAAGACGAGACTTGTATGGATTCAACCTTGAAATCTTCGGCATAACGGTCGGCATTTGGGCCATCTTTCCATAAAATGGCCGAATTGACGCCTTGTTCCAGGAAATTAAGGCTAATTTCAATGTCCCTGGGAGTCCAGTCGGTCATGGCTCCAAGAAACCACCTGGAGCCATTTTTTCTGGCGATAACGACGTAATCACCAACGACTCCATCCAGCACTATGGTCCTTTCCCACTCCACTGGCACGGCTTTCAGGAAGTCCATGCATTCTTCCTCTTCTTCGTAGTGTGAAGGAGAGTCAGCCAGCATCTGTAGCGGACTTTCATAGATGACATACATCGCCAGTTGCTGGCAGCGGGTACCCTGGCTCATCGGTTTGTCAAACACCGGTCTGAACTCTTCTTTCGTCGCATTGATCATTGCACCCGGAGTATAATCCATCGGTCCGGCCAGCATCCTGATGAATGGCAGGGTTACGGCATGTTCAGGAGAAGATACATCGCTCCATTTGTTCCATTCCAGGCCCCGCACCCCTTCACGTGTCAGTACGTTCGGCCAAGTACGATGCAATCCCGCCGGTTTATAACTTCCATGAAAATCAACCAACAAATGACGTTGAGCCGCTTCTTCCGCTATTTTCCAGTAATAATTGACCATCCACTGGTCATCCCGCTGCATAAAATCAACTTTAATTCCCTGAATCCCCCAATTTTCAAACTGATCCATCGCTATGTCCAACTGATCCCAAAGGGTTTTCCAGACAACCCACAGGATGATCCCCACATTCTTTTCGCGGCCATAGCGGACCAATTCTGTTATATTGATTTCAGGGTTTACTTTTGAAAGATCACCCAGCTCATACCAGCCTTCATCCAGGATAATGTATTCCAATCCATATTTCGAAGCAAAATCAATGTAGTATTTGTAGGTTTCCGTATTAATTCCTGATTTGAAATCCACCCCGAACACATTATTTGCATTCCACCAGTCCCATGCAACTTTTCCCGGTTTAATCCATGAAAAATCCATGGTCTCCGATGGCCTCGACAATTTAAAGATCATCTGGCTTTCAATCAGATCACCATCTTCGCGGCTTATAACCATGACCCTCCACGGAAACGTTCGTGAGCCGCTGGTTTTGGCCATGTAATCTTCTCTTTCGCTAACTTTCACATCCCGGTCGCGGACCATTTCTTCTTTCCGCGGGTAATGCGGAAAGATGCCCGTGAGTTGAAACGCCTTTGCGGAAGAACCCGTGAGGTACATACCAGGATAATCAAACAGGTCGGCTTCGGTGATGGCGATTTTGATATTATTGCCTGCATCAACGAGGGCAGGTACTGAACTGAAGCGTTTTTCATTGATTTCCGATAGGGGAAGCTGAATATAAGCGCGTTCCTGATGGGTAAACATGCTGGTTTCTTCCGGGAACCACACCGTGAAATCAGCGGGAAAAACAAAGTTGACTTCTTCATTATTTACAATGACTGAATCCTTTAAAGATGATTCCCACCTGTAAGCTATACCATCGTCATAAGCCCTGAATACAAGGTTGTAATTTCCCCGGAATTGAAGGTCGATTTCATTATATACATCTTCCACAAAATCAGTTTTCTGACGAACAACCGGCTCAAGGACCCGATTTACGCTCTCATACCTGGCTTTTACGGATTTAACGGCCTTACCCAGGGTAACCTCGTTGATTGTAAGCGATATTTCCGAGGGCGAGATGATTTCTTTCCCATTAAGGCTCACTGAGAATTTTATTTCCTGGCCGGCATTAACATCAGCTCTAAGTTCTCCGGATGGCGACACAACAGAATATTCCTGCGAATGCAAAGTAGAGATCAGCAGAAAACACAAAAAGGAAAAAATAAACCGGTTCATCAGAATAATCTTTTCGCTAAAGTAAAGAAATATCATGCCTCACCGCATTCTACCGGTGAAAGAAACCAGGAAATCGCAAATATTTCAGTAATTTTGCTGCAGAACATCTTTCCTGATCCATGGAAATAATCATTTTACTGATCCTGATTTTTATCAACGGCATTCTGTCGATGTCGGAAATTGCACTTGTATCGGCCCGTAAATCAAGACTGCAGTATTTATCGCGCAAAGGGAACAAGCAGGCACAGCGGGCGCTGGACCTCAGCAGCCGGCCCGACAGGTTTTTGTCAGCCATCCAGATCGGCATTACGCTTGTCGGAATTTTTATTGGTGCTTACAGCGGTGAAAATATCGCCGATGATATGCAGAAAGTCATTGATAAGGTTGAAATATTGCAGCCATATTCCAATACGATTTCGCTGGTATTGGTCGTGTTGATTGTCACCTTTTTCTCACTGGTGCTTGGCGAGCTGGTGCCAAAACAGTTGGGGCTGGCCATGCCTGAGCGGGTTGCCAGGATCGTTGCTGCCCCGATCCAGATTTTTTCCAAGATTACGCGGCCATTCATCTGGACGTTGAGTTTTTCGACAAACCTGATCATCAAGGCCCTGAATATTAAACCTTCGGATGACGGGAAGATCACAGAAGAAGAAATCAAATCCATTGTCGAAGAAGGCACAAAGCACGGCGAAGTGCAGGATGTTGAAAAAGACATTGTCGACCGCGTTTTCATTCTTGGGGATACCAGCATCAAGTCGTTGATGACTTACAAGACCGATATTGCCTGGCTTGACATTTCCGCTACACGGGAAGAGATCAGGGAGAAAGTATCAGCCAACCTGCACAACATCTACCCGGTGGCCGACAAGGACCTGGATGAGATCATCGGCACCGTCAGCCTGAAGGATTTATTTACCACACTTGAAAAGCCCGGTTTCAGCCTGAAAAAATGCATCCGCGAGCCTTATTACCTTCCCGAGAACACGTCGGCGTATGATGCCATCACACAATTCAGGGCAAAGAAAGTTTTCCATGCGCTGGTGATTGACGAATACGGATCCGTAGAAGGGATCATTACAGTGAACGATATCCTTGAATCGCTTGTAGGCGAAGTGTCGCCGGCGGAAGAAGAATACCAGATCGTTGAGCGCGACAACGGGAGCTGGTTGGTCGACGGCCAGTATCCTTTCCACGAATTCCTGAACTATTTTGATTTGCAGGAGCTTTACGAAGAGCACCGGTTCAACACGCTGGCCGGCCTGATCCTGGACAATCTCGGCTATATCCCCAAAGCCGGGGATAAACTGCAATGGATGGGGTTTGAGATGGAGATCATGGATATGGACCGGGCGAGGATCGATAAGGTGCTGGTGAGCAGGCGAGCGGGCTGATGCATGTTCCTTTTTGTAATTTTATAAAAAAAATTCTATGCTCCTCCCCCGTCAAGAAGCCATCGATCTGCTGCGGCAGTATATTAAGAACGAACGGATGATCTTCCACTCTCTTGCTTCAGAAGTAGTTATGAAGGCTATTGCACGCCGCCTGGGAAGAAACGAGGACCAGTGGGGTCAGGCCGGCCTACTGCACGACCTTGATGTGGAAGTGACCAATGCCGACCCATATACACATGGCCTGGAAACAGCCAGGATTTTATCCGGAATGGGTGTCGATCCTGAGGTTGTCGAGGCGATCAGGCTGCATAATGAAATGGCTGCAAACGAGCCACGCACCAGTGAATTCCATCATGCCCTGGCGGCCGGTGAAACGATCACCGGGTTAATCGTGGCTACTTCACTGGTGTACCCCGATAAAAAGATATCCAGCGTAAAACCCAAATCGGTGGTGAAACGGATGAAGGAAAAAGCATTCGCCGCTTCAGTAAAGCGTGAAAATATCCTGGAATGCGAATTGATCGGGATACCACTGGAGGAGTTTGCCGAAATGGCGATCAATGCAATGACGGAATTGGAGAGTCATTGATGGTCATTGATGGTCATTGGGGTTTTGGGAGTGAGATCATCTTTCAATGTATCCGACCCTAATATTTTCCTTAAAGGCTGCGGCTTTCAGCTTGTCATTCACCGATATTTCAAGCGGTACGGTATACAGAGTTGATGACTGGGTCGGCTCGGTTCCATCCAGGGTAAAGTGGATCCTCGCTCCTTCATGAATGCTTAAAATCTCAATAATGGATTTCCCTTCTGCCCCTAATCCTACCTTGAGTTCCATGTCGGGGAATACCAGCAGCATATCAAACCAGGCCGTGCCCTTGTTGACCAGTTCCAGTTGAGGACAAACCCTGCCGGTTTCGCTATTTTGACCTGCCGGCATGATCCCGCTGACGGAGTATTTTTGCCATGTCTCCTGGCAGTCAAACACCTGGCCAGTCAGACCTAAGGAAAGGTTAAACCTGACCGGTTCCTGCTTTTTACCTCCCGGCTTGTTGGAAGAGGCGCCTGTTCTGGCCATGATACTTAGCGTATAACTCTTTTTCTGATCAAGTTCCAGCCCGTAAAATGACAGCTTGCTTCCGGGTTGGTGAGCCGGATTGTTCAATCTTAACGAATGTTCTCCCTGGAAATGGCGCCTTGAATCAAGGAAGTAGGTACTTCCCGGATCATCGCCATTATAGGCATAACAGGCTGCAGGAACACAAGTGTTCGAAAGATCTTCGAATCCCGGATCGACAGTCATGTTGCCTTTTTCATTCATCTTTACCTTATCGGGGGTCAGCCGTGAATCAAACCGGTATATCCTTGTTCCCAAACCGTCGATCATGTCTGTAACAACGCCATCCACAATCACAAGTTTCCGGTTTTCAAACAACAAATCTGCAACGATGGTCAGGTCCCAGTCTTTCATTTTTAATTTGAATTCAGCCGGGTCCGGTTTATCATTGACGACTGCAATAGTGACCAATCCTGCGCGGTTCCAAGCCTTTGCGTGTATTCCGGGATTGTCGGATACCAAGACAGGTGCCGGATGAGGTGAAATAATATCCGGAGCCAGTTCATTGATCTCCGTGGCCAGGGTGGCGCATTCAGACCAGGTTGAGGCCGATTTGGGAAAACTGTTTGGGGCCGACCGGATAAAATACTGAATCCCGGACGCACCATTGATGATGGCCATGTAGGTCATCGCCCTGACTTCCGCAGGGTTGGGTTCGCGCTTCCACCATTCATTTCCGCCAAAAACCTGAGGAACGATCCAAACCGGTTTCTCCAGCCAGAACTCGGTCTTCGGTATCCGGGTGTAATCCTTCACCTCTAAAATACTACCCTGCGGTACCGGGAAAGGCGCCGTCATGATGATATCGGCAACCTGGCTATATTTCGCAGCATTTCTCGGGGATTCCAGTAAAATAGTGACCGGATGGTAAGGATCAAGTTCCTTGATCAATTGATAAACCGAGATTAATGAATCTGCCGGGAAGTTCCTTGCATCCGGCTGATCGGCGATATACCAGGTCAGTAATGCGGGATGGTCCCTGAACTGTTCGATCTCCTTGCGGAGCATCGCTGATTTTTCTTCTGCGGATAATCCTTCAATTTTTGAAGTGACCGCTCCTCCCCCTCCGGCAACACTGCAAATATTATAGTTCACGCGCATTCCCAGATCAGCACAACGGTCCATGTATGCTTTGCGGCTTTTTAAGGATTTTTTATCATTTTTCTGATAAGGAGATATCATGTTGAATCCATGAACAGCCTCCTCATCAAGTAATGAAAGTTCGACCGGAAAATTTGTATAAAATCCAAAAGGAATCATAACGAGGCCATTGGTAAATATTCCTCCATTAACCCTTTCAATTTTAACGGCATTATCCCTGTGAGGCCTGATCATCACATATACTTTCCGTGAATCAACCCATTTATCATCCTCATTGAATGAAACCGTGATCTCATTAGTGCCTTCACGCAAAAGTTCCGTTGGAAATGGAACCGTTGAAACACCAAAAGATGACACTTCATATGCGCGGTTCAATGATTGGTATTCAAAAACCAGATCGATGGTGATTTTCCGGTCCTTTAGCCTATCCGGCACATAAACCATGATCTCGCCGACATCTTCATTGGTATAATAATCAAGGCGGGAAGATGCAAAATAGTTTTCAGGATCAGGTTTTTGCGAAAATCCAATGGATGATAAGACGACTAATGTAAACAGAAATAAATAATTTTTCATTGCAGGTATAGTCTATATTTAATAAGTTATTTGACGATAATCTCATCTGCAAATATCCATGCTTTCTGTCCGCGTGCAGGATGCCAATCGGGACAGACTCCAACATTCATGGCTTCTACCCTGAGAAACCTGACTTTCATCGGTTTATTCAGTCGAACCGTAAAGTCATTGGTTATGGGATCCGGATTGTCCAGTGGGATATTATGTGTAGCAGTACCTAATTTCTGGTAATTCTGACCATCCTGTGACACATAGAAATTAACGGCATTGGGAATAAATATCCATTTTTTCTGATCAAGAAGAAATGTGATATTGATGGTTTTAAATGTGATATCCTGGTTGAAATTAAAGGTCACATCCATGTTTGAACCATTAAATCCCTGCCAGCGTCCGTCATTGTAATTCAAAGTTGCCCTCAGTCCATCATTGAGTGCATGACTACCGCCTGCCGCATACCGGTCACTGAACGCATTTGCAAACATGATATTCTGACCAATCGCCTGGTGGAATACCAGCTGGTATACCGCAGCTCTTTCCAGCGGTTCATCATCTTTATAAGCAATGGCTTTCAGGGTTACATCATGGTCAATGATTAGCGGGCCGTTGTACCGGAATGAATGATTATCAGGATTGGTACCGTTCATTGTATAAAATATGGATGTTCCTGTCATTTCCGTTTCAAGTGACACGGAAAAGATATTTTCCTGAACGTTGAAGGTAGTGGAGGGCTCTACTTTTCCGGAGCCCTGGGAAAATTCAGCGGGTATCTGCTCAAATCGCAGAAACTGTGTTTGCAACCTTTTCCTGAAATCATTCCAGACCAGTTTATGTGGCGGGCTCCAGAGCACCTCTGCCAGAGCGGTCATTCGTGGCAGCGCCATATACTCGGCATGGGAAGGATCAGCAATGTATTCGGTCCAGATGTTTCCCTGGGCGCCCAGGATCATTTTTCGTTCTTCCCCTTTCAATTCAGTGGGGACCGGCCGGAAGGAATAGACTTTCTTTAGTGTAACCAATCCACCGAATGCCGGAGGCTGAAAATCAGGATCAGCCTGGTAATAATCAAAATAGCAGTATGAAGTGGGGCACATCACGACGTGATGCCCCTGGCGGGCAGCTTCAATTCCGCCTTCAAAGCCCTGCCATGACATCACAGTTGCATCAGGCGCAAGGCCTCCTTCCAGGATATCGTCCCAGCCAATGAGTTTCTTTCCCATTGAATGCAGTTGTTTTTCAATTCGCCGCACGAAATAGCTTTGCAATTCACCAACACCATCCAGGCTTTCATTCCTGATCCTGGACTGGCACTGCGGGCAGGCTTTCCAGGCCGTTCTATCCGCCTCATCCCCTCCTATGTGAATATATTCCGATGGAAACATTTCACTGACTTCTTTTAATACATTTTCAATAAACCGGAATGTCTCTTCTTTCCCGGCACAGAAAATATCCTTATTCGGCCAGTAAGATCCTGTTTGGACCGTCAGGCGTTCGCCGGAGCAGGAAAGTTCTGGATAAGCTGCAAATACCTCAGCGCTATGCCCCGGCATTTCAATTTCAGGGACAACCGTAATAAACCTTTCCCTGGCGTATTCTACAATTTCGCGAATATCTGCTTTCGTGTAAAATCCTCCATAAGTCGCCGGTTCACCTGGTTGTTGCTGTGTACGCCCGTCCCAGGGTTTATCCTCCCGGTCGGCCCTCCAGGCAGAAATTTCAGTCAGTTTAGGATACTGGTCGATCTCGATCCGCCACCCGTTATCATCGGTCAGGTGCCAGTGAAATACATTCATTTTATGCATGGCGATAAGATCGATATATTTCTTGACAAATTCCTTGGGGAAAAAATGCCGTGATACATCAAGATGCATCCCCCGCCATGAATACGATGGGAAATCCGAAATTTCAACACATGGGATAGCCAGGTCGATATCATTCCGATCTGTTTTTGAAGGATCTGCAAAAATTTCAGGCGGAAGAAGCTGGTAAATGGTTTGTACCCCATAAAAGAGACCGGCTGGGGCGGGGGCCACAATTTCCACATAAGATTTTTGCACCGACACCTGGTACCCTTCTTTACCCAGACTGGCCATTAACGACTCATCGAGTTTCAGGAAGATTGAATTATTCGGCTGGCTGCTTCCGGCCTGGCTGATTTTGATCTCTTTACCTGTAAAAGCTGACAACTTCTCTTTCAGGCCACCGGAAACGAACTGAACCTCTTCCTTGTCGGAATTGACAAGGATCATGGTTTTACCATTGATTTCAAAATGGCCTTTTTTCAATTCTGCTTTGGTCGGAGCCGGGATGATATCGGGCTTGTCAGCAACAGGCTGGCGCGAGGTGCAGCTCCATAGCAGAATAATTACGGAAATAAAGATGACAGAATATTTCATGACCATTGTGTTCGCATTTTCGATTAAAACCATGCTTTTTTACTTCAGAATCGGATTTAAAATCTATGGCGAAAATACAACTTTACTCGCTTTCATCGGATCAATATTTCTGTGGATTGGTTTGATCCTGTAAGAATAGGTGTATTTTCCCGCAAACAGGGTGTATTTTGGAAGTGGCCGGGCGCCCCAGCTATCATTCCCTCCAACGCCTGTTTGCCTGTCATCCACATTGACATCGATGAAATCGTTGGGTACCAGATCGGCTGTATGGCGAAATTCATTTTCGGTATAGTCAAGCTGGTTGGTGGTATAAAACAATGCCGAGGCTGAAATCAGCGGCATTCCGCAGATCAGCAGGCCATCACCGCTTTCATCCGTCAGTGACATCCAGCGGATATCGGTGCGTGTCCCATTTTCCTGGGGCCTGACATAAGGAAAATACAAATCCCCGACCGTACTTTCATAAATGCCCACAAAAGCAGCCGTATGCCTGTCCCAGTAATTCTCAAACGGGCCACGGCCATACCATTTGACCTGGTCGAAGCTTGATGGTATCCTGAAATTCATCCCGAAACGGAGCATTTCAGGCAACTCGGCAGCACCCGGATCAATTTCACCTGTTATCATGATATCGCCTGTTCCGTATATCGTGTAAGTCGTTATATAAGGAAGATGAACATGACCCAGTTGGTAATTCACGGTCACTTTAACTATGCCCAGCGCCAGTTTATCAGCACGGAAAGATTTTACTGTCCTGACATTGCTGGCTTCTTTCCATAGGGCGCAACGTTTTTGCATCCTGTTGCCAAAATCATTATCCGTAACAGCCCGCCAGAAATTTGGTTGCGGTCCCCGTGTCAGGTACTTTTTCCCGTCGAAGTCCATTGTCATGATTTCTCCCGAAAGGGTATCAAACCTTACAAGAAAATCAGCGCCAGTGATGTCAAGTATTTTACGGTCTTTGCTCCAGACCATTTCGAGGAATGCTTTGTCTTTGATAAACAAAGGATCAATCGACTTCCAATCCACCGGGATTTGTTCAGCCGCTACTTCAAAGCCCTGCGGGACCAATGCATCAGCTTCGCGGGTTTTGACACTGAAATTCAGGAAGTATTCGACTCCGGACTTAATTTCAACATCTGGCATGTCAAGCACAAATTCTTTCTCTGTTTGTGGAGCAATGTCCGGTTTTTCAAGGATGCCCGTCCTGACCATTTGCCCGTCGCCAACGAGCTGCCAGTGGATATCAAATCGATTGAGCGAAATAAAATCGTATTTATTTTTTATGGAAATCAATCCATTTGCGGCATCAACAGACTTAATGCCAACATATTGATAAACCTTCTTCACTTCATAAAGGGCAGGATGCGGCGTTCTGTCGGGCAAAACAAGGCCATTGATGCAGAAATTGCTGTCGCTGGGGGTACCTTCCGGACCATAATCACCACCATAGGCATAGTATATCTTTCCAGAAGCATCCTTTTTTTCATAACCCTGGTCCACCCAATCCCAGATGGAGCCACCCTGTAGCTGGGGGTACTTTTCAATAACATCCCAGTAATCCTGCAGATTTCCCGTGCTGTTGCCCATCCCGTGCGCATATTCGCACATGATCAGCGGCCGGGGCTGCGGCTTGGACGCATATTCTTCCAGGTATTCTATATCAGGGTACATTGGGCAATAAACATCAGTATTATGGCGCAATTCAGCCCTTTCATAATGGATCGGCCTGGATGGATCATGCTGTTTGATCCAATTATAGCAGGTATCAAAATTCACGCCGTCGCCCGCCTCATTGCCCATCGACCAGAAAACGATGCTGGGGTGGTTTTTATCGCGTTCCACCATTGATTCAATGCGTGCCAGGTGGGCTTTCATAAACAAAGGGTTGTTGCCCAGTGTACGGTCAGGATGATAGCCCATGCCGTGTGATTCTATGTTGGCCTCGTCGATTACATAGAGCCCGTACTGGTCGCACAGTTCGTACCATCTGGGATCATCAGGGTAGTGGCAGGTACGCACAGTGTTGATATTGAATTTCTTCATCAATTCAATATCTTTCAACATCGACTCTTCCGAAATGACATGGGCAGTAACAGGATCATGCTCATGCCGGTTCACTCCTTTCATACGGACAGGCACTCCATTGACCAGAAACAATCCATCCTTGATCTCTGATGTGCGAAATCCGATTTTACTGCTCACGGATTCCTGGCAGACCCCTTTATCATTATAAACAGACAGCAGGAGCGTATACAAATCAGGTGTTTCAGCCGACCATTTTGCAGGGTTCGGGATGATTTCCTGCCAGGATATTTGTGCAATACCTCCTCTGGAAATCTTTATCCGGTCAGCGTGAGAAGTTATGACTGTTTTTCCGTCGGCTGCAAGCAGTTTTGCTCGTAATTCATAATTTTTTATGTTTTGATCTCCTTTGTTTATAATGATTGTCGAAAGCTGAAAATCGCCATCGGTGTAGTTGTTGGTCAATCCTGCCCGGACAAAATAATCTCCGATAAAGACTACAGGGCGTGCTACAAGGTATACATCCCGCTCTATCCCGCTGATACGCCAGAAATCCTGGCATTCCAGGTACGATCCGTCTGACCAGCGGTAAACTTCAAGGGCAAGCAGGTTGATCCCCGGCCTGATATACGATGTAATGTCAAACTCTGCCGGTGTTTTGCTGTCTTCGCTGTAGCCCACTTTTTCACCGTTTATCCAGAGATAAAACGCCGATTTGACCGCGCCAAAATGAATAAACACCTGTTTATTATCCCATTCCTCAGGGATATTGAATTTTTGCCGGTAAGACCCGACCGGGTTATAGTCATGCGGTACGTGCGGCGGATCAGGATTTCGGGTCCATTCATAGGAAATATTCACATAGATTGGCACACCATAGCCCTGGAATTCCCAGTTGGCCGGGACCGGGATGGTTTTCCACTTTGAATCGTCAAACCCGGGAAGAAAGAAATTTTCCGGCACATCCGACGGCTTTTCCACCCAGTTGAACTTCCAGTAGCCATTCAAAGACTGCACAAAATCTGAAGCTGAACGGTTGTTTTCCAAGGCCATCCGCTCATCCGGAAAAGGAATCATGCTGCTGTGTGGAGAATTTTTATTGATCCCGACAACTTCCGGATTTTCCCAATCGGGGATTTGCTGTGCATGAATGTTCATCCACAGGAAAATTAAGCAGGTAAGTGAAAATATCCTAAGCATAATTTGATTTTTGGTGATACAAAGTAAGGGAAATTGTTCCAAAGTTCCAGGTTCCAGGCTCCGGGAAGATCCCGAAGGGATCAAACATGAATAACCCTGGACGCAAGTCCGGGGTAAAAACTGCCAAAACCAATGACAGTGCCATAGGCACGACACTATGAAACAGCATAATATTGTATCTGTCGTCCTTACAGGACTATTCAATTAAGACGCCCTCCTTTGACCCCGGACTGACGTCCGGGGCTACTCTCTTTTGTTACACTGTGACTTGAGGTGCTGCTCTCTTTTATCACTTTTTAATCACCGGCACGCAATATATATTCCTTCCATCCTGAAATAATACAATTTGATACAGCCTGGCCGGCCAGGCGTAGCAGTCATGGCTGATCCTCAATCCCTGACGGGCATTTTGAGCAGCAAGCTAATGACCTTCATAACCCTTTCCGGATCCGTTTCCAGCCACTCTGACTCCATTTGACCGATCACCGGTGATCTCAGTGAACCATGAACCTCTTTGACTTTAGTTTTTGCAATGAGTTCATTTACATTGTGTTCCGTTATTCCTCCGCCGGGCATGATGATGATCCGATTATAGGCGCGATTGTTCAATTGCTGGATGAGGTCTGCACCAGCCAAAGCAGTGGAGGCCTGCCCTGAAGTTAGAATGCGCTCAATTCCCAGGTGAATGATATCTTCCAAAGCTTTAAAGGGTTCACAGGTCATATCAAAGGCACGGTGAAAAGTGACCTGCATCGGTCGGGATAGCGCAACCAGTTCCTTCATTCTTTCCGAATCCACAGAGCCATCTTCTTTCAGAATTCCAAACACTACGCCCTCCACCCTGCGTTCTTTGCAAAACTGGATATCTTTTTTCATCACCTCCAACTCAACGTCGGAATATAGAAAGTCACCTGTACGCGGCCTTATCAGCACAAAAACCGGGATGCGGAGCATTTTCTTTGCCATGATGATGGTTCCGGCCGATGGCGTCGTTCCCCCTTCATTCAGATTATCGCAAAGCTCAATCCGGTGAGCGCCTCCCTCTTGCGCATTGAGGGCTGAGGTGATTGAGCCGCAGCAAACTTCTAACAGTGTTGATTCTTGAGTCATGAGTCTTGAGTTGGAGTTAGTGAGTTTTGGAGTTATGAGTTGCCCCCTCCCTTACTCCCTCCCCCAAATTGGGGGAGGGATGGGGGG
>AMWB02077914.1_pt1 | contig 35359 bp, 32 predicted proteins | sample 200311 | NCBI WGS metagenome assembly AMWB02 (sample SAMN02737377, study PRJNA173069) | bioreactor metagenome | biome: anode biofilm in microbial fuel cells | place: USA: California | collected 2010-12-16
CATCCCAGCCACACAGGGTTTCTGTTCGGCTTTCACATTTTGGGGTACCGGAGGCTGGATAAAGCGGCAGGCCGAATGTGGGATGTTCTTTTCCAGAAATCGCCTAGGGCATGAAAGAAGTGCGTTCAAAATTCGATGTTGAACGTTCGGTGTTCATATGTACGTTGGATGAACGAAATTAAAACCGAGCTCTTCATTTCATTGCCGGCAAAGGGCATGAAGCTTTTTCCACCAATTCGACCAACACATTGCCCGTGTCCTTGGGATGCAGAAACAAGGTCTTTTCAAAACAGGGAGTCCATTGGGGTTCATTGGGAATCAGACGGACCTTTTTTGCCTGCATTTGCTTGATCACAGCATCGATGTTCTCGACTTCATAGCAAATGTGGTGGATCCCGCCGCCTTTTTGGAGAAAACGCCCCAATCCGTCTTCCGGGTTGGTAGGCTGCACCAGCTCGATGTAAGTATTTTTTACAGGTAAAAATGCTACCTTGGCTGCAAAGGCTTCCACATCGTAAACTTGAATAACTTCCATGCCCAGAATTGCTTCATACGGCTTTTTCGCATTATCGATATCTTCGACGACAATCCCAATGTGGTGAACTTTCAGATCCTGCCAATTCATTTGCGTGCACTCCTTTTCAAGTAATTTCAAACTGGTTATAACATGACGCTCTTCTTTCCAGCATGCGGATATGGTCGATATGGCCTGGTAATCCTGAAATAATCGCGTCTATACTGACTGCATCTTGACGAAGAGAGAAAAATCAAGAACGCCTATCATTTTTTCAAAAATTCTACTTTCTAAAAGTATAGCCGATTCATCCATAGGACGCACTCCACTCATCATCCTACTTCCACTGCCCACTGCCAAAGTTTACGGAACCCTATACCTGTTTTTCACTCTAATGCGTGAAAGGCACACTTCCACCGCCCACTGCCCAAGTTTTCGGAATGCACCGATGAATGTCCCGAGAATCATTTTTTTCATTTCTTTATCCTTTCTGTCTTGCTTCACAGCCATTTTCCAAAACTTTGGTTACGCATCAGGACGTCACTCTTACTTTCACTGCCCACTGTCCGAGTTTACGGTAGGCATCGGTAAGTGCCATGAAAGTTTCCTCGCCGCGTGTCTCTAACGGCCTGTCGTTGGATGAGTAGATTCTGATACGCAAACCTTTTTCAAATCGACCATCTTCGTTTCTCGCCATTTGTTCATTCCCATATCTTTGAAAAATTTTAATTTGCGGTCTACTTGGTTAAGAATCATTTTTGCCTCCTTCATACCTTGCTTCTTTAGCATGCTTACATACTACTATATGGAAAGTGAGGATTGATTACAATCCAGAGTAATAGCCATTTTCATATAGTTATGATTAACCATAAAATAAGAACAGTTACACTGCGTCAAAACAAGATGAAGAAAGTGTCTCCGAAAGCCAGGTCTAACCGAACAAATTGGGGGGAGGTCTTCGGATTCGGTGTGGCAAGCTTCTTTTTCAAATACACCATCTGATGGACTTTCAGATGATGCCAGCGGCAGCACTCAGTCTGGGAGAGCCCGCTCCATTTCCATAGCGCAATACAGGACAATTATCCCTACAATGCAATTTGTGGGATTTAAGCCTATATATAGCGGTAACACCTTATTCAAACAGCTATATATTGATCCAAAGCTGCAAATGACATTTTAGGGTTAATGGGGTTTTTATTTTTTTGCGGTGGTTTAGGGGTCCAGCATCAGCCCCTGGGTTTCATGTTTTCGGGCATCTGCACGGCGACCAACTCGCCCCTGGCGCAGAGATTTCCGCCGGCCGACAGAGTCGATTCGACGACGACCTTTTTCCCTTTGATCTCCTTGACTTTACCGCGGATTTCAAGAGGGCTGTCAATGGGCGTCGGCCTGAGATAGTTCACGTGAAGGGAGGCTGTCACGAACCTCAGGGGCGGATCGGTATCCATTCCCCGTCCCTCCGCCCGATAAGCTGCTGCCGCGGCGGTTCCAGTGGAATGGCAATCGATCAGCGATGCGATGAGGCCGCCGTAAACATATCCAGGAATGGCCGTATGATACGGACGGGGAGTATAGACGGTAATGGTCTCATCGCCGTCCCAGTAGCTCTTGATCCGGTGCCCTTCTTCGTTCAGGCGTCCGCATCCATAACAATGGCTCACGTCATCGGGGTAGTAGTCCTGAAATGCTAACTCGGTCATAGGTCTTTTCCCTCCAAATTTCGCGTTTATGGTTTTCATGATGTTGTATCCGATCCTTGCGTTCATAGGGAATCAGGCGGACCTTTTTTGCCTGCATTTTAAACTGAAGCGCGGATTTTTCCCCATTCCACCAGAGCCGTCGCCGCGGCGATCCACAGATGTGCCGATTCGAACACTGGTACACCGATATTTTCAATGGCCTGGGAGAGTCTTCGGGTATAGGGTCCGCCGGCGGCACCGCATAGAATCGGTTTGCCGGATTTGCGGTTCATGCTGGCAACGGCTTCCACGATGCCTTCATCCAAGGGTGTATCCTGGAATACAAACCAGTTCATGATGATATCCACAGTGGGATCATCCAGCAGGCACTCCATTGCGAATAGATAATCCGCGGATGTTGCCGATCCCGTCACATCCACCGGATTTTTGCTGATGTAAAATGGCGGATATTGAGCCTCCATCTTTTCGACGGTTTCATTGAGAAGCGGTGCTATTTCGAGCTTATAGCGGCCAAACATGTCGATGGCATTGACCATGGGGCCAGCCCCGTTGCTGATCATCGATATACCCGGACCGGCGGCATGGGGCTGCATGGCGAGCGCCTTGGTCACTGCCAATAATTCCTCGAAAGAATCAACAGATAAGATCCCCGCCTGTTTGAATGCTCCACGGTAAATCCCATAGGTGCCGCCGTAAACCCCGGTGTGTGACTGGGCTGCCTTGGCCGACCGTTTGGTCCGGCCGGACTTATAAACCACTATGGGCTTCTTGTAGGCCGATATCGCCTCTCGACTGGTTTGAATAAACTTGCGTCCGTCGCCCAGGCCTTCCACGTAAGCTGCCAGTACCTTGGTATCAGGATCCTGGGCCAGATAGGCAATCATATCGGCTTCATCCACATCCACCCGGTTGCCGTACGAAATCATGCGGGTTATCCCGATATGTTCGAATGCTTCCAGAAAGCTGCAGCCGTATGTACCACTTTGGGTGATAAAGGCGGTATGCCCCGTTCGGGGCCGCACCATGCGCTCATGTGTCTGGAAAAAAGCATCAAAACGATTGACTGCATTGAAGCAGCCGATACAGTTCGGACCGATCAACCGGATGCCGTATTTTCTCGCCCGGTACTGTATGTCCTTTTCCAGCTCGGCCTGTGCACCCCCCAGCTCCTTGCCGCCGCCGGAGATGATCAGCGCGGCATGTATCCCCAGCTCGTGACATTGTTCCAGAATCTCGGGAACCAGGGCCAGACCCACCACGATAACGACCAGATCCACAACTTCGGGAAGTTCGGCCAGGCTTTCGTAGCTCTCCAGCCCGAAAATTTTCTTTCGCCCCCGGGTGATCGGATACACCCTGCCGTCAAATTGATGATTAATCAGACTGTCGGCAACCACATAACCAATCTTGTCCGGTGTGGTGGAAGCGCCGATCAGTGCGACGGCGCGCGGTTCGAAAAATTTTTCGATATGATTGGTATCGGCCGTGGGAGTGCTCAGGCACCCTCTGGCCGGTTCCTGGGTGAGGATGATTTTGGCATCCACCGCCACCGATTGCTCCTCGGTGACGACAATGGGATTAAAATCAACCGACTCATACAACCCCGCTGCATCCATCCCCAGTCGACTCACGGCCAGCAGCGTTTGAACAAGCGCCGCTTCATTCAGGATCGGGGATCCTCGAAAACCCCGCATCAACAGTTTTCCCCTGATTTCCTCGATCATCCCTTCAACATCTTCCTGCGTTACCGGCAGCACCCTGAAGGTTACATCATCTAACAGATGGATCATGGTGCCACCGGTCCCCAACATGATCACCGGCCCGAAATTTGGATCGTTTTGGAGTCCAACGATGAACTCGGCCCCCGCCGGGATCATTTTTTCAACCAGATAACCGTCAAATTCCTCCCCGCGGTTTAAGAATCCTTCTCGCACGGCATCGCAAGCTTCGGATAATGTACGCTCATCACCGATATTCAAATGAACGGCCTGCCGCTCGGTCTTGTGCAGCAGAAAAGGTGAAACCGCCTTCAGAGCCACTGGAAAACCGAGCTGTACGGCCACCGCCGATACCTCGGCAGCTGTGGAGACGAATTTTCCCTCCGGGACCTCTACATTGTAAGCACCAAGTAGCTGTTTGCATATATGCTCGGGGATGGTGGTCGTTTTACGTGCAATGTAGGTTCGGCATAAAGACCTCAGTTCCTCTTTTCCCATTTTCGCCTCTTTTCATATACGTTTGCGCTGCCTCAGATTTGTAATAAACCAACGCATTGTCGCACGGGCCGGTCGTCGAGGTTAATCTCACCTGCCGAATACCTTTCCTTGGATAATGTTCTCCCGGGCAATCAGCACCGCGAAATCATCGAACCCCCGTCCCCAGCGCAATTCACCCGATAACCATTATTACATCACCATCTGCCACGGTGGCGCCTTTGGCCACCCTGACCTCCATCACCTTGCCGCTCACCGGACTGCTGATGTTGTTCTCCATCTTCATGGCCTCCATGATGGCCACTGTTTGGCCGGCAACCACCGTATCGCCTATCACGGCCTTAAGTTCAACGATGAGACCCGGAATGGGGGCTTTCACCGCACCGTTTCCAGATACAGCTGCCGAAGGACTGATGGTTGTCACCGCTGCGGGGGGCATTGGCCACGACGCTGTCTTTGTGGTAGAAACGGCTGCCGCGGATCCCGCCTTCGCAAAGGCTGCCGGTTGTGTTGCGGCGGAGGCCATGGCGGCAGACCCCGTCATGTTCTCTACGTTAACCTGGAAAACCGCGTCGTTCACAGTCACGGAAACACAACCGTCTTCCATAGCTCCGATTTCTACAGCATATTTTTTGTTTTGGATTGCCACTTGATAATGCATCACTACCTCGCTTTGTTCTTAGAAATTCTCAAAAAATAACAATACCCATTTTTTACCGGAGGACTGTAGGGGCGAAAAATTTTTCGCCCCTACGAACGGTAGATCGTTTTTTAAAAGTTCTTTGTTTTGTTGTTATATTTTTGATTGTTAACGATATCGTCGCACACTCAAGGGATATGCTCCCATAGCCCTCTGCCGTCCGTGCTGAATCCAGCCCGTGGATGGGGATGTTTTGACTTCCAGACACTCCGGCGCCCGCATTCGGGAGAGATGAATGTGCAAGGCCGTAACAGCGGCTGCCACGCTTTCAGCGTCGACCGCTTGCTCCCCGTCATCACTTCCAACGGTCTGCGGAATTGACATAGATTCTGCGGAATCGGATTCCGATTGCATTTTCTTTTGCGACTTTCGGATATCCATCTTTTCAAAAATTCTGCCGGAAAACAGCATGCCGACCATCAGGATTGACAGTACCAGAAAAATGCCGAAAAAGCGGATAAACAGCGTGCCGATGGCATATCCCCAGAAGGAGTCTCTCGGTCCTCCCACAAAAAAGATTCGACCGTTGACCTTTCCGTCCGAATCGTAAGGACCGCCGTCTTTGACTTTGATGACCAGATCCTGAACCCGGTCGGGAAGAGAAAAATTTTCACATTCCGCAACCATCCAGGGGCTGGGAAGTTTTTCATTGAACACATAGAACTGGGTGGAACTGGTAAAGAAATCCGATGACAGCGTAACCGTTGCCTCAGCTCCGGGACTGACATCCCCAATCTCAAGGGTGAACAGCGCTGATTTAAAATTTTTCACATCCACTTCCGGGCGATCGGCGATCTCAAAATCCATGCCCCTGACTTCAATCAGCCTGCCGCCTGAAACCGTGAAATGCACCAGCACACTGGTGCTTTTGGCACGGGGAATAAATTTGGCCGTAACCTGTTCGCCTTCCCGGCTGAATTCGGGCTTGGGTTTTTCAATATCCTCACCGAAAGCGGCATGGCCTGTCCGGATCGTTCCCGGACAAAGAAGGAAGGAACACAGGGCACCCATTATCCATAAAGCGGAAAAAATCCTTTTGTATTCTTTTATCATGATTCTCTCCTATTGAAACATGGCAATGAACATGCCCGCGGCTGCGGCCGAACCGATCACCCCGGCCAGGTTGGGGCTCATGGCATGCATGATGAGCCAGTTGTCCGGATCGGCTTTCAGTCCCTCCACATGTGCCACCCGTGCTGACATGGGCACGGCCGATACCCCTGCCGAACCGATGAGAGGATTTATTTTTTCTTTCAGGAACATATTCATGAGATGTACCGTCAGAATACCGCCGACGGTGCAGACCATAAAATCCAGCAAACCGAAAGCGAAAATCAGCAGGGGTTTCCAGGTGAGAAAGACATCGGCCTGCATGGTCGCGCCCACGGATAGTCCGAGGAAGATCGTCACGATATTCATGAGCGAGTTCTGGGCCGTATCCGAAAGCCGTTTGACCACGCCGCATTCCCGCATGAGATTGCCGAACATGAACATGCCCATCAGGGGCGCAACAGCCGGAATCAGCAGTACGATCAGGGCACATCCAATCAGGGGGAACAGCAGTTTTTCCCGCTGGGATACATACCGGAGCTGACGCATCCGTATCCGTCGCTGTTCTAGTGTGGTCATCATCCGCATAATCGGCGGCTGGATCAGGGGCACCATGGCCATATAGGAATAGGCCGCAAGCGCGTTGGCTCCCAGCAGGTGGGGGGCCAGTTTAGCCGTAAGATAAATGGTGGTCGGTCCGTCCGCCCCGCCGATAATGCCCACGGATGCGGCTTCTTTCAAGGTGAAACCGAAAAAAAGTACGCCGATATAGGTGATAAACACGCCCAACTGGGCGCCTGCGCCGATAATCAGGGTCTTGGGATTGGCAATGAGGGGACCGAAATCCGTCATCGCACCCAGCCCCAAGAAGATCACGCAGGGGATCACCTCCCATTCCACCCCGTATTTATAAAACACCCGGATCAGTTCGGGAGTGCCGTGTTCCGTGAACCCCATCAAAGGTGTCAGGGGAAAATTCACGATGAAAATGCCGAAACCGATGGGAACCAGGAGCAGGGGTTCGTAATTTTTGCCAATGGCCAGAAAAAGGAAAAGCAGGCCGATCAGAATCATAATCACCTGGTTGACCTGGAGATTGGGAATGCCGGTCTGGGTGATAAGAATATTCTGTATCAGTTCGAGCACATGACTCCAGGACATATTCGTTTCTCCTTATTTATAGAGGGATGTTGCCGTGTTTCTTGGGCGGGTTGGTATCCTGCTTATTGGCCAGCATCTTCAGTGCTCGAATAAGCTTGGGTCGTGTATCGGCGGGGTCGACCACCTCATCAATATAACCCAGCTCCGCGGCCTTGTAGGGATTGGAGAACTTTTCGCGGTATTCTTTTATCAGGCGTTCGCGCTCGGCCTCGGGTTCCGCTGCCCCCTTGATTTGGTTTCGGCAGATGATATTCACCGCGCCCTCGGCCCCCATTACAGCTATTTCGGCATTGGGATAAGCAAGATTGATATCCCCTCGCAGGTGTTTGGAGCTCATGACGATATAAGCGCCGCCGTATGCCTTGCGGGTGATCAGGGTGATCCGCGGCACCGTCGACTCTGCAAAGGCATAAATCAGCTTGGCGCCGTGTTTAATGATACCGCCGTGCTCCTGCACGGTGCCGGGCATAAATCCGGGAACGTCTTCATAAATAATGAGGGGGATGTTGAAACAATCGCAGAAACGGACGAAACGAGCGCCTTTGATCGACGCGTTTATGTCCAGTGCACCGGCCATGACCGCCGGTTGATTGGCGACCACACCCACCGGCCGGCCACCCAGGCGGCCCAAACCGATGACCATGTTTTGCGCCCAATGGGGCTGGATTTCAAAAAAATAATTATCATCCATATTGGAATGTATGATATCGCGAATATCATATGGCTTGTTGGGATCGACGGGCACCACCTGGCGCAAGGTTTTATCCTGCCGTTGGGGATCGTCCGCCGAATTCAGGCAAGGCGGATCATCCATATTGTTCTGGGGCAAAAAAGAGAGCAATTCACGAATCTTCAGCAGGCATTCGCGATCATTGGGGGTTGAAAAATGAGCGACGCCGCTTTTGGCATTGTGGGCCATGGCTCCTCCCAGATCCTCCTTGTTGACGTCTTCCCGTGTTACGGATTTGACGACCTCGGGACCGGTGATGAACATATGGCTGGTATTCTCAACCATGAAAATCCAATCCGTCAGGGCGGGTGAGTAAACCGCGCCCCCGGCCGAAGGTCCCATAATGGCTGTAATCTGGGGAATTACTCCCGATGCCATGACGTTGTTTTGGAAAATCTGACCATATCCGGCCAGGCTCATGACACCCTCCTGGATCCGGGCCCCACCGGAATCGTTTAATCCGATAATGGGTGCACCGACCCGCATGGCTATTTCCATTACCTTGCAGATCTTTTCAGCATGAGACAAGGACAGCGAACCCCCAAAGGCAGTGAAATCCTGGGCGTAAACGAAAACCTGCCGGCCATGGATCTCGCCAGATCCCGTGACCACCCCATCTCCGGGGATCTGTTTGTCCGCCATACCAAAATCGGTGCAACGGTGGGTCTTAAAACGGTCCAGTTCCGCAAAGGTCCCTGCATCCAATAATATATCGATACGCTCTCGTGCGGTAAGCTTTCCACCCGCGTGTTGTTTTTCTATCCCCTTTTTCCCCCCTCCTTCAATGGCTCGTCGGTTTTTCTCGGTCAGTTCTGCGATTAGCTCTGGTCTTTCCATTTATCCTCCTCTTATCCTTCCTTGCTTCAGCGGCATCGCTTTCTACTTACCTGGAGGGCTGTTCTCCTCGACTTACGCGCGTGCCGGCCGCCATGAACGATTTATTTTAATGTGTCCGCAATCAATATTCATAGGTTCCCCCTTCATGCCGGCCGACAAGGCGTGGCCAGTTCGAGGCCCCCGTCTTGCCGGTGCGTCATATAGTCCGCCCCGGTGCAGTGGCACATCCTACCCATCCCGGCCTCGCCTAAGGAGTGTCATCAGCGCGCTTGCCTTCGTTTCCTTTTAGACCGTCTTTTTCTAGTAGCTGCAGGGAACTATATTGCACGTCATGGCCGACGAGCCGCCTCGGGTCATCGCCTGCCATATCGTCCCGGTCAGCATCAGCGTCATTTTCGGCCGGCTTGTCCGCAATCTGATCCGCCGAAATGTCATGGCCGACGAGCCGCCTCGGGTCATCGCCTGCCATATCGTCCCGGTCAGCATCAGCATCATTTTCGGCCGGCTTGTCCGCAATCTGATCCGCCGAAATGTCATGGCCGACGAGCCGCCTTGGATCATCACCGGCCATACCGTACTGGGCAGATGCAGACGTCTTGCCGTATATGGTTTGCCTTGCTTGGGTCATGCGAACTCCTTTTCCTTGGCTTTTGCTCACTTGAAAGGCCTTTCCTGACCGGTCCGGCCCCTTTTCTCCAATCGGATATCAAGAGGCCGGAATATCCATGTCGATCAGATACTTCTCTCCTGACCTTCCCAGTACGGTTTACGCAGGATGCGTTTGAGAACTTTTCCAGTGGCGGTGCGGGGAAAATCATTTACGATATCCACCGAGCGCGGCCGTTTATAACCCGCCAGCTTGCCTTTGCAATGGGCCAGGATGTTGTCGACGGATATGACGTTGCTGTTTTTCAAAATCACCAGGGCTTTCACCTCTTCTCCGAAATCGGGATGGGGCACACCGATAACGGCAACCTCCGAAACTTCGGGGATCTGAGTGATGACTTCCTCGATTTCAGCCGGATAGACGTTTTCCCCGCCGCTGATAATCATATCGTGTTTCCGATCCGCCAGAAAATAATAGCCCTCTTCGTCGAAATAGGCCACATCCCCGGCGGTAGACCATTCCCCGTCGATTGAGGCTTTCGTTTTATCGGGATCTTTGTAATAACCGATGAAGGCCGAACGGGCCTTGGCCCACAGCACCCCCTGTTTGTGCGGTTCGGTGATGGTGTTGCCGTCTTCATCGACAAGCCTGATCTCAATACCCGGATTGGGCTGCCCGATGCTGCGTACCTTGCGCATTTGGTCCTTATGGCGAAGCGTCGTCAGAGCCCCGGTTTCAGTGGAGCCGTAGCCTTCGCTGAAGCGGACGTTCTTGAAAAAATCCAGGGCCGCTTCCTTGGTTTTGGTCAACAACGGCGCCGAAGAGCTGCCCAGGGACGTCAGGGAACTCATATCGTATTTTTGTTTGACGTCTTCCGGCAGTTCCAAGATGCGCGTAAGCATGGTCGGTACCATGGAACTGGTGGTCACCTTTTCTTCGTCGATAAGTTTCAAGACTTGTTCCGGATCGAAATGCCCCGACGGGAAAATAACGTTGGTACCGCCGCACCACAAGGTTATCAAAGTCGACCAGACACTGTTGGAATGGCAGATGGGAATGATGGCCAACATCACGCGTTGGTCCAATTTGATATGGGATTTGCCGGCGGTGCGCACAAAAACGTTTTTAACGATGTCCAAGGTACCGCGAATGGTGTTCATGGCTCCCTTGGGAAAGCCCGTGGTGCCCGAGGTGTAGCCGAAAAAGAAAATATCGTCCTCGCGCTGCTCCACGTTTTCAGGTTCATGCGTCGGATTGCCGGCCAACAGATCCTCGTAATTCAAAAACCCGTCCGGTGTTTGATCTCTGGGACCGACGATGAAAATATTTTCTTGTTTCACAGCCGGGATGTTTTCCAGGCGCAGCTTGTCAAATAGTTCTATCCCCACGAACAATGCCTCGGAATCGGAATTGTTGATAACATATTCGAGCTCCGCCGGAACCAGGCGGAAGTTGACCGGCACCGAGATCATGGCCGCCCGTGTCAGTCCGTGATAAATTTCCAGAAATTCGACATTGTTGTACATGATAATCGAAAACTTGGTCTGCCGTTTGTACCCCCTTTTGAGGATGGCGTGGGCCAGTTGGTTGGCGCGATTATTCAGTTCGGCATAGGTAACACGCCGGTCTTCGAAAACCGCCGCCGCCTTGTCCGGATAACGCCAGGCATTTATTCTTAAGCCGTCTGCCAGGTTCATAATATTCCTCCTGCAAGTTATTGCCGCCGTATTCGGATGCATGTTAATGCCTGTGGCGGCACTGGAACCCGCTGTTGATGGTTCCCGCTTTTATGTTATTGTTCGTTCTTCCATTTGCCCGAAAGCAATCTCTCCGGCCGTGAACAGGCCTGAATCCGAACGTATATCGGGTGAAACCGTACTTCTTTTTTTCCGGCCTTACTTGCGCTCCAACGTAATGGCAAAGCCCATGCCGCCGCCGATGCACAACGTCGCCAGTCCTTTGGAATAATTTTTTCGCTGCATTTCCATGGCCAGCGCATAGGTAATCCGGGCGCCGGTACAACCGACGGGATGGCCGATGGATATACCGCCGCCGTTTACGTTGGTTTTGTCCCAATCCATTTCCAGTTCGCGCATGCAGGCCAGTGCCTGGGAAGCAAAAGCTTCGTTTAATTCGATGCAATCAATATCGGCCATGGACCAGCCCGCTTTTTGCAGTGCCAGACGCGTGGCCGGAATGACACCGCAGCCCATGTAGGCAGGATCTATGGCTCCGGCGGCGTGGCTTTTGATATAGGCCAGGGGCTGAAGGCCCAAGGTCGCGGCTTTGTCCGCTGACATGACCACCACCGCCGCTCCGGCGTCGTTGATGCCGGACGCATTCGCTGCCGTTACGGTGCCGTCTTTTTTGAAAAACGGTTTCAGTTTGGCCATTTTCTCTAAAGACGTCTCCATGGGCCTTTCGTCGGTATCAAAGACCAGCTCACCACCTTTTCGCTGGGGAATAATTACGGGAACGATTTCGTCTTTAAGGATTCCGGAGTTGATAGCTGCAAGTGCGCGCTGGTGGCTTTCAAAACTCAATCGGTCCTGGTCTTCCCGGCTGATGTTATACTTTTCAACGATATTTTCCGCCGTCATGCCCATGTGGTAACCGTAATAGAGTTCCCACAGGCCGTCGTGTACCATCAAATCAACCGCCTCGGTATTGAACATGCGGGCTCCGTCTCGCAATTTGGGCAGTGCATAGGGGATTTGGCTCATGTTCTCCATACCGCCGGCGATGATGACTTCGGCATCACCGGCCTGGATGGCCTGTACCGCCAGGGCAATCGCCTTCACGCCCGAGGCGCACACTTTATTGACGGTAAAAGCGGGAGTCTCCTTGGGCATGCCGGCGTAAATGCTCGCCTGCCGGGCCGGATTCTGTCCCTGGCCGGCCTGGACCACATTGCCCATGATGACCTCGTCCACGGCGACTTCAATATGGTCTTCGTCCCACTGACGGTATTTTTTTTCCAACGCGATGATTCCACTGCCTTTCAGCGGCGCCGGTGCGGTGTCCAGCATACCCTGGGCCGCCCTGGGTTTTAAGCCGGCCTTTTTTAAACTTTCGCGAATACAGATGGCCCCTAATTGAGCGGCGGGAATATCCTTAAGCGTTCCCATGAAATTACCCACGGCCGTTCTGGCTCCGCTTACGATCACAACTTCTCGCATGATTCCTCCGAGATCTTTTGATTACTTGGTTTTCGATTCCGACGTCTGCCTGCTTCGATACAGGCGTCTATTCTTCATCTTCGAACGTCTCGATGCGGCAATAATCGTCTTCTTCCCCTTCGCACCTGCCCCACTTATAGGTCTTCCCTTCGAACTCGCTGTTGATATATTCGGTGGTAGCGGGAATATATTTCTCGGGCGAGGCCCAAAAAATCTGCGGTGGGCCGTAGGGGGGAATGTGTTCAAGGTTATTGGGCTTTATGCACCATTCCACCGGATATTTGATGGGCCGTCCCGCCTTTGTGGTCCAGACCGGCAGGGTTTTTTCCATGGTCCATTCGAAAACCCGGCCCAGTGAGAGCACCAAGTCAATATCAATACCGGTTTGGATGCCCATCTCGTCCAGCATGACCAGTGTGTCCTCGGTGGGACAGTTGCCGACTTCCCAAGAATTTGTATATATCGGTCCGCTGCCTTTGCCGGGAACGCCGTCCACCATGAATGCCGGTTGTCCGCCCCCCATGCCCAAAGAGGTCTCGATAATGCGTGCCCCCGCCAGAATGGCCGCAAAGGTATTTGTCAGGCTCTGTCCCCGGCATTCGTGGAAGTGGGAAATTCTGAATTTTATCTGATCGTCGTATTTGCCGTATCGGTCCACCAGAGCCGACATATATGCATAGGATCTTTTAGGATTGGACTCGCCGGTGGTGTCGCAGGGGGTAAATTTGCGGATGCCATGATCCATGCCCCAATCCATCAGTTCAAAGGTGTTTTCGATGGGAACCGGGCCGGAAATGGGCGAACCGTAGGTACATGCAATGGCCATATCGATCTCAAATCCGTTGGCCTCGGCAATCTTTATCAGGTCCGGGATCTCTTTCATATACTCCTTGCGTGTGCGCCCGGAGTTTCGGCGACCATGGAGATCCTCTGCCGAAATGGTAAACGCCATGCTGTTGGTGGGGTAGCCTTTCTGGGCCATTTCAGCAGCCCGCTCAAAGGCTTTGCGCGTCATGCCGTAGCATTTGAGGTGGGGCTTTTCCTCCTGGACGACTTTCAATTTGCATACCCGCTCCAGGACTTCTTCGGCATCAACACTTTGGGCCAGCAGTTTCGGATGGCCGAAGTTGGTGACCTCTATATACTTATATCCGGCCCGAACGAGTTGGTCGGCGTACCATACCTTGGCTTCAGTGGGTACGGTTTTTTGGGCGTGCTGCAGACCGTCCCGCAGCAAAAGTTCCAACATCACGATTTCATCGGGCAACTGCCCGCTCAGTTTCTTACCATTGTTGCTATTGTCTTGAACCATGTTGTCCCTCCTTGAGTATCAACTACCGGCGTATCGGGAAGGCGGCCTCCCGTCGGCGGCTTACATTATCCTTAATTATGGTTGAAAGCTCTCCTACTGCGGGGCATCTGCTTACATTCTGCAGAGGCCCCACTCCCGATACTTTGTTCATTTTTTGCCTGGAGTCGTTTCTCAAATGTGACGCACATTGTCCCGGCATTGGAAATGCCGTGACCAGAATTTTAGTCCGCGTCAGGAAGCTGCCTTTACTTCCACGGCCCACTGCCCGAGTTTAAGAAACGCGTCGGTGAGTGTGATGAACGTTTCCTCGCCGCCGGTTTCAAGCGGCCTGCCGTTGGGCGAGTAAATTCTGATGCGAGTCCCTTTTTTCAGATCGGCCATCTTCGTCTCTCGCCATTTGTGCATTCCCATGTCTTTAAAAATTTTCAGTTGGTCGCTTACTTGTTTGAGAATCATTTTCGCATCCTTTCTATTTTGGTTTGTTGCTTTTAAGACTCTTTTCCACTGTTGATTTGACTTAATCCTATGGCGGGCTGCAATAGAATACAATCCGGAGCAATGGCTATTTACATATAGTTATAATTAGCCATGTAACGGATCATAGGCGAAGAGGGTGACAAACACCTAGTGAACGGGAGTCAAGGCAGGGGTATTTTTATCGGCTTGATCGCTGTTGCCGGAGGACGTAAAAAGGAAGCCGCATCCTGAAAAGGATTATTTTGAAAGAGTACTATTGAGGCCAGTAATACTGGTTTTCGTTAGTGGCGAAAAAGTCCATTTCAATGCGATACCCATCTTCTTCGCTAAGGGTTACCTTGGCGTCGGGGTACCGTTTGGTGAAGACCTGAATCATGGCCGAGTTGTCTTCCAGCACCGAAGCGCCGAACCGCTTGTAACCATTTAAAATGGCGATCTTCTCCAATTCCTTGAGGAGATAGGACGCAATTCCCATGCTTTGAAAGTCTTCGCGAACCACAAAAGCAATCTCCGCGCTCGAAGGGCTTGCCTCGGCATACGAACCCACGGCTATGATTTCCTTGTGAAAGCCTTTCTTGCTCAATCCAATGAGAGTCATATTTTTTCGGTAATCGATATTCGACCACTCCTGCTGGGCTAACTCATGCGTGAACAGCTCCATCGGGAAAAAGAAACGGCGGTAAATAGTCTCTTTCTGCAGCGAGTAGAAAAAATTGCGATAGTCAAATTCATCCGAAGGCAAAAGAGGCCTGAACGAAAGCTGTTTTCCGGTTTTCAGCAAATAGGTGCTTTTGTAATCTTCTAAAAACAGCAGGTCGTCAAACGAAGGCGGAATCTGATCTTTAAAAATATAATGACGCCGCTTGGCATTTTCGATCAACTCGGACCGAAAAGCGGGATGGGCGATTTGAGCCAGCTCCATTACCCGTTGATAAACGCCTTTGCCGTGCAGCTCGGCAATGCCGTATTCGGTCACCACATAATGAACATCGCCCCGGGTGGTGGCCACGCCGGCGCCGAGGCTGAGGTGGGAAACGATGCGCGACACCTTCCCGCTACGGGCCGTCGAAGGGAGGGCGATGATGGAAAAACCGCCTTTGGACATGGCGCTGCCGCGTAAAAAGTCGACCTGGTCGCCGATACCGCTGTAAAACATAAAGCCAATCGAATCCGCACAAACCTGGCCGGTAAGATCGACCTCCAGGGCCGAACTGATTGAAATCATATTGTCATTTTGTGCAATGACGGTGGGATTACTGACATAATCGGATGTGCGGAAATAAAAACTCGGATTGTCATGCACGTATTGATACAGTTTTTCGGTACCCATACACATGGACGCAACGGTGCATCCGGTAAGGTGTGTTTTTTCCGTATTGGTGATAACCTTTTTCTCGAAAAGTGGCAGAAAAGCGTCGGTGATAAGTTGCGTATGTAACCCCAGATTCTGCTTCTTTTCCAGACACTCCAAAACGGCATAGGGCAGCGGACCGAAACCGATCTGGAGCGTAGCCCCGTCCCCCACCAGTTGGGAAACGTAATGTCCGATGCGGCGCGCCACACCTTTGTCTTGTATCCGTGGAATATTGGTCAACAGCGGTTCCGAATACCACACCATATGGTCGAACTGGTCGATGTGTACAAAGGTGTCGCCGAAAGTCCTCGGCATCCGAGGGTTGATCTGGGCGATGACGACGCGGGCGTTTTCCAGGGCCGCTTTGGTAACGTCCACCGAAATCCCCAGACTGCAATAGCCGAAGCCATCCGGTGGGCTTACCTGGACAAGGGCAACATCCAAACCGATGGTATGATTTGAAAACAAGTCAGGAATTTGGGAAAGATAAACGGGGATGTATTCTATCTTGCCCATAAAAGCGGCGGCCCGCATGGGCCGGCTGATGAAAAACAGCTTGAGCGCAAAGCGCCTGAAAAATGTGTCATCCTCGATGTAGCGGGCCAGGGTATTGGAAAACATCTGATAAAGAACACCGTCCTCAACGTCCGTTTCTTCAATAAGCGTTCTGATCAGATGTCGTGGTTCTCCACACCCTGTACCCAGAAAAATCCGGCTGCCTTTTTTGATTGTCGAAAGCGCCTGGCGGGCGTCGATGGTTTTCAAATTTGGAGGGGGAGAAATCGCCATTAAATTCACCCATATTATGGTTTTTGAATTGCTGCCGGCCGCCGCAAATGCGAGTCTTATGTGGATTTAGGATATTGTGAACACGATAACCCCGCAATACCTACCCATAGCTATTTTATTATCGTTAACATTCACTATCGACCGTTGAAAAGTTAGTATTCCGCAGTTGACAAAACCGACAAGGCGGGGCCGGGAGAAGAAAGAAACACGATATCGAAATAGTGATTCTTCACCATTGACAGGCAGTCATCGCACCGATAGGGTGGTTGTTATACTTGCTTCTACTCCTCGATCAAATGCGAGGTTGCGTAACCTCCCGAAATAAGACCGGTTATACCGCTTGCGCTGCCACCGGAAACGCCCCAAACGCCAAGCTGGTTTTACCACAGGAAAAGGATCACAAAATGGAAAAGAACTTAGCGCCCGTGAATACGGAAACGGAAAGGCTGCTGTGCACACGCCGAAAAAATGTGGATGTTTTTTTAATGCCATTAAGCCGGCAACTGCGCGTGGTGGCCGAAATGGAAGACAGCGTCCACCATATCCGCATTGATATGATCGTCAAGCAGACATCATTGCGCATCACTGCCATTACCTGCGACATGTCATCCATCCCGGATCAGATATGCCGTCAAGCCCGTGACTGTTTCGATCATTTGATCGGCCGGCGTGTCGCACCGGGACTTACCCGCCTAATCAAACAAAAAGCACCAGCAGGGTGTACCCATTTGGCCAATCTATTCCACGATGCGTGCTACAATCTCACCATGGCCCAGGGCGTTATTACCGAGGAAAAACTGAACGCCATGTATCCGGGTATATCTGAAGCGCAAATATATAATATATTCATGATGTTCCGTCCAGAATTACGCAACAGTTGCATCCGTTACGCCGATACGAGTCCCTTCATGAAAATCGTCGACAGTGCGTCTTTGCCCGAAAACTTCCCCGCATCGTACCCCGCTGTAAATTCAGGCTGATTTATTCTATCGAAATGAGACCACATTGATCTCAGACATCCATCAGATTCTCCCGTAAAAAGGCGTGGAATACCGGATGGCTTTCTGCAGGTGTAACGGATTCGAGAATCGATGGTCGGCGCCGGGGAGTGCGCCGGCAAACGCACGCCGCCGTGTATTTCAAAGCCGTTACTTACGGTTCTAAAGGCTTCTACAAGCATGGAGCGGACATCTTCTTTGCAGCACACTGGCAGGTGGACACCAAGACATCGCCGGGGTGCCTGAAATGGCGAATGATAGGAGCCGGAAAGACGCTATGAATTGTCATCGGAGATATACTCTTCTTGATAGACATACCCCTCTTGAATGGCATATTTTACCAGATCGGCGGTTTTTTTCATTCCCAGCTTTCTGATAATGTTGGCGCGGTGGTTGTTGACGGTGTAGATGCTGATAAACAATAAATCCGCGATTTCCTTGCTCTCCTTTCCTTCGGCGACAAGTTTCAGGACTTCCTTTTCCCGGGTGGTCAGAACCTCTTTGCGGTGTTCTCTGCCGCCCTGATAGAACGTTATCATCTCCGAAGTCAATTCCCCGGCAAGGGATTTGGATATATATCTACTGCCGCCGCGTACGGCGATGATGGCCTCAAACAACTCGTCGCCGGTGGCGGCTTCTTTAAGCAGATATCCGTCCACTCCCGTGGCCAGAGCGTTTCGGATATAGCTACGTTTTTTATGCATGGTCAGGATTATGATTTTTATCTCTAAATGACTGCTTCTGATCTTCTGCGCGGCTTCGAGCCCCCTCATTCCCGGCATGGAAATATCGAGCAGGATCATATCGGCCTCTTGCCTGTTTAACAGACGCAACAGCTCCAGCCCGTTTGATGCTTCGCCCACCACTTCCAGATCGGGTTTTTCATGGATCATGTGTTTAATCCCGTCCCGCAAGATAATATGATCGTCAGCCAATACTATACGATAAGAATTCATCACTTCTGCCTTTTTTCTCAATGGGAATCATAAACGCCAGCCGGGTGCCGATACCGATGATGCTGTAAACCTTCATTGTACCGTCCAACATGCGGGCACGTTCCTCCATGGCCGTCAATCCCAACCCTGGCCTATATATATTCCCCGTGGAGGACTGCTCTTTAACAAACCCGTTACCATCATCGACGATATGGATATCGACCATGGTTTCTCTTATTTTGATTTTTATCCAAACCTTGCGGGCTTGGGCATGCTTTTGTATATTGGTCAGGGCTTCCTGAAATATGCGATATATCAGCGTCCGTGCTTTCAGGCCAAAGAGCGCGTCGATTTTTTGAATATCCATAAAAACCTGCAGAGTGGTGTGTTTGGAAAAATCTTCGGCCAGCAGGGCGATCGATTCATCCAGGCCCAAGTCTTCCAGAGTGGACGGACATAGCTGGTGTGACAAATGGCGCACATTTTCGATGATGCGATCGATGTAATTATCGGCATGATCACAGGCCTCCAAGACCTGCCGCGAATCCGATGGCAATGCTTTTTTGATGCTTCTGAGCTTCAATTTTAGAACCATGAGAGCCTGGCCCAGGTCATCATGAAGTTCGAGGGCCATGCGTCGCCGGGCTTTCTCCTGAGATTCCAACAGATGAAATGACAACGACCTGAGTTTGTATTGCGATTCTTTCAACGCCTCTTCGGATAGTTTGCGATCAGTCGTATCCATGATGATGCCTTCGATATAGCGGGGCGTACCGGAAGCATCGCGCAGGACCACCCACCGGTCATAAAACCAGCGGTAAGTATTGTCCTTTTTCAAATAGCGGTATTCGACATCGCCGCTATCCTTCCCTGACAACTTCGACTCCCGGACCTTTCGGCGGATCATCTCCCGGTCGTTCGGGTGGACGCGTGAAAACACGCTAGCCGATGTAATATCCGCCGCCTCCGATTCCTTTGAACCGAGCAGTTCGATGACGAGGCGATTAAAGAAAAGGAAGCGACGCGATTTGATATCATAACGATAAATACCGCTTTGCAGCCGCTCGGCCACTTGTTTGAACTGGTTGAACACCGCCTGCGCGCCGGCTTCGATTTTCTTGTAATCCGCCAGTTCCAACTGCAACACGGTAATAATTTTTTCGAGATCGTCATAGGTCAGGCTTTTGCCCATTCTAGGCGGTAAGGCGGCTCTGATGTTGGCGTTCTTAATTATCATGGGATTCTCCAATCACCATAACCTTACAACGTTACTCTCTCAAACTTGCTGATCACTTAAACCCTCCTGCCAGATGGTGGTTCTGCATTGATGTCTGTACGACCGAAAAAGGTCGTGCTGCTGCGTGACGCGACGATCCGCCACATGCCGGGCCGTCACATGATGGTTTACAGCAACGACGGATGGGACGCCGACGGACAACAAAAGTCATCCGTTCGGGAGCACAGGATTTCAGTTTCGGGAAAAAGCGTCGTGAGATTCTTACTAGGCGACAAACCATGCTTAACGCAATTGGGAAAAATAGATGAGAGGATGATGAAGCATATGTAGCTCCATTTCCGGTCGCATGCGTTATCCTGATCAGGTCCATAACCCTGGAATGCAACTTTTAAGATTCAACCCTGTATATAACCGTAACTCCTTATTCAAATCACTATATATTGATTCAAAGCTGCAAATGATGTTGTAGGGATAAGTGTTCCCACGGTTGCGGTTTCTCAGCCATAAAAAGGCGGCACCCCCAACGACACTCTATTCCGCTTTGTTCATTTTTTATCTTATCATTCAGCGTTCAATTGGATGTAATTCTTTTGTAATCCCGGCTTGAAGGAAATTTACCGTATGGCGGAACAATCCCATCATCACGTCGCATTTTTTGGAACAGCCACCGATAATTTTATGCTCCAATAGCTGGTCGCTGATGCCTGACCAAACAGAAACGCCTGATAGCAATGTAAAAAAAAGGTTCACCACCTCACCGGTCTTAAGGGAGGATCCCGCATCCTTTCCATTGTCGGCAAAGATGGCTGTCAAATTCTCAATGATACTGTTGAACCGACATTTCACTTGCGCCCGCAACATCGGCGTCATACAGTCTAAATTCTCGGCCGCAAGCAGGTGAAACATATTCTCGAAGATAAAGGGATTGAATTCGTAGGCATCCGAGAGAACAGCATGCAATGCGGAAATCTTGCTGTTTAAATCGGCTTTTCCATGAACGGCGAAGACTTCGCCAAGCCTTAAATCCAAATATTGAAGCGAGTGGAAAGTCAATGAAACGAGAAGTTCTTCCTTATTGTCGAAGTACAGGTAAATGGTCGTTGGGCTTAGTTCGGCCTCTCGCGCGATATCATCAATGGTGGTGCTGCGAAATCCTTTGGCGGAAACTATCTTCTTGGCCGCCGCCAGAATCTGTTGGCGCCGTCGCGCTCTCTCCCTTTTTTTACGCTCTTGAATACCCATTAGAAATCTTCCGTACTCAATGCCAGTTCAGACGGCTCCATAGCCCGAGGGATACCTTGGCCGCCTTGAATCATCACATATTTCAGGCCTTTACTCTCTAAAAAAACAGCGGCTTCCTCCATTACCTGACGCGTTATCCAGGGCCAGTTCCGAAATCTGAAAGCTGGTTGCAACTCCGTCAGGGTAACCGGAATGTCCGGGTTTAAGGTTGCCAGAGCGACGGCCATTTCCTCCAATTCGCTTCTGGTATGGATCCGCGGATGGCAAGGAATGCTTACAGCCATAAAAACCTGATCCGCATATCGTACCTGCAGATGTTCAATGGCCTGCCGTACGGTTTGCATATACCTTTTTGCAAGGATCGTGTCATGAACCCCGCTTAACATCATAAAGGTTTTTATTTCGAGCGCTTTGAAATCCGGTGACACGTCGGTGACACCGGCCGCAATCAGTTCGTCGATATAATCGGGGGTAAGCAGCGAGGCGTTGGTATCGAGTTGAATACGGCTTTCAGGCACGGATCGGCGCAACTGCCTGACCGTGTCCACCAGCCATTGGCGGTTCAGAGTCGGTTCGCCACCGGATATGCCGATCCAGCGATCCTTTTCCGGGCGTAATCCGAGTTGGGCAACAGCCTGTGACGGCGTGAGAGAGGTGGCCGTTGATGAAAACGTCATATCCCAGTTATGGCAAAGATCGCAGCGGTAATTGCAGCCATGGGTGAAAATGGACGGATGGCCGTGGGGCGCCGGACGCATGACGGTAACCACGCGCTTGGGCGACACCTGTCTCATGGCCACCTGGCTGGTTAAGATCTTCATACCGGAACGCAGCGCAGTAACGCAACCGCGGGCCTGTTCTCCGTCGATTAAAACGGCGCAGTTCCAGCATCCGCCGGTCCCGCAGGCTGCTTCAGGGCTGGCGCAACCCCATGCTGACTCGGCCTCTCTTTCCGGTATGACACCCAATTGCTCAAGAGCCTTGGAAACTGAAAGGGGACCCGGCAGTTGTTGGGCCTTGCCGTTTACTTCGAAGTCGATCAGATTCCTTTTTTCCGCTCCATCGGCCGCTTTATACACAGCGACGGTTTTCAACTCACGGGCCGCCTGGGGGCAACCCGCCACGCATGCACCGCATCCGATGCAGCCATCGGTCCCGGCCGGACAGGCGATATATTGTGTGCAAAAACCGCAACGGATACAGTTGCCGTTACGAACCGCAATCTGACGATTCTGGGTCAATGCCATATCAGCCTCACACCTTGGGCCTGGGAGGCAAATTCGAACCGATATTGTCCCCAGAATCCGTCTTCCGCTTCGGCGCCGACCTCAGCCAGGTTCCCGGCACCCACGGCATTCAGAAACCGAGCTTTGGAAGGCAAATTCAGTATCAATTGATCAATGCACGGCATGGGGACAAAATCATAGGGATGCTCGTTATCCATATTGGCCCAGACCACATCACCCTTGCTGGCAACAACACTATCGGCTAAAATAACAAATATTTCCCGTGGAAAGTCTCCCCGCTTAAAAAGCTGTCGCACATAATCCACAATCATGTTTCGTGACAGCGATGCTTCCTCAATGCGGCCGGCCTGAAAATCACCTAAAAACGTCACTGTACCCCCCTTTTCGGTGAGTGAGGTGTCCGGCCGGAACGGGTGTCCCGGTCTCCGGCCGGTTTTCGTTTTTCATGGTTCGATCGATGCTGTTTATTTAAGCCAGCCGCTTTTCTGCTCGTAACCGAATTCCTTCTCGGTTACCGGCTCCCAAGAATCAAAAATGGGCATTTGCGGCAGTTTCTGCAGTTCGGGGAACCACCGTTTCAGACATGATCGCCTTGAATGCTTGCCTCTCAGGGGAAGTTCTTCCCAGGGGAGGTGGGCATACATCAGCGAGTAAACCGGACCGATGACGGCCTTGTTCACAAGGTGCCGGTCCACGATGCAGTCGAGGACGACCGGTCCGCTCTTTTCGGCCGTATTGTACGCCTGCTTGAGTTGTTCGCGAAAATTCTCGGTTCGGTTGCAGAGCATGCCTTCCAATCCGCCGATAACCTTTGAAAGCTGATCGAAACGCTGCACTTCGGTCGGGCGTTCTTCGCCAAATTGCTTCACGCCCATCCATTCGCCGCCGATGGCGTCCTGCTCGCCCAGGACGTCATAATTGGGTCCGTACCATGGGTATTTCATGCCCGGCATCCAGCCGCCGTTGTTGGTAACCAGATAAACGATCGGCAATTTATACATCACCGCCACATGGATATCCAGGCCTGCGTTCATCATTCCCGAGTCGCCCATCAGGGCCAAAAACGGTATCCTGGACCCGTTTTCCAGGTCGCCGATGGCAGCGCCGATGGCCTGGCCCACGCCGTGACCGACACCGGCTTGGTCATTGGCGCTCAGGCAGGAAGCCGGCCTTGTAAACTGGAGATAAGGCATTACAAAATCACTCATGGTGTAACCGTCTATGGCAACGCGCACGGCACTGCCGTATAGCTCTTCGTTCACTTCCCGGATGATTTGCGACATGTAACCATGGTGCAGAAAATCGTTTTCACGGTAGCGCGGATGGTCCGGGCCGTATTTATAGGCGCGTTCGGTACGTGCTTCGGTGGCGTCGGTCATCGATTTCTTGCAGCGTTCGGCCCACTCCTCGCGCTCCCGGCCGATCTTGTCATATCCATTGCGTTTGATGCACTCGTTTAGTTGTTTCAGCACCGTCTTGGTGTTGCCTACCAGGGCGGCCTTGGTGTTGACATAGGTCCAGACATAGTCATCGCAGGGAGCGATCTGCACAGATTCAGGCCATCCGCCGGCATATCCGTCAAAAAAGCCGACCTTGAGCCCGATGGGGATCATCAAGTCGAACTCGTTACGGAATTTCGGCAAGCCGCGATGGTGCATTTCGTGTTTCTCGCTTAAAGCGGCCCGTCCCAGTCGGCGGGTGTTAAACGGTATCTTGGTGAGATTGATAAATTCTTCAAGTTCATCGGAAGCCTGGTCCCAAGCGGCATAGTCACCCAAAATTGCAAAGGGTTTTTTTGCCTCGAAAATCGCTTTGGCTGCTTTTTCGATGGCCGCCGGGTCCGCTCCCGATTTAAGGGGCTGGGTGGTCTCATCCTGGCGCCAATTCGGCACATAATCGGCATTCTGAGCGAAAAAACCGCCCCAATAATGTTCTCGGCCTTCGTCTTTCATAAAAAGGCAGTCGACGCCCAGCTCGAACGCCACCGGCCCCATGGGCGCGGTCTGGGCCACCCGGAAGCCGCGGGTCATGAATTGTTTTACGGACCAGGGATAAAAAATACGCTGGGCCCACTTGGTGATATGGGCGAAAAATTCAGAGCTGATGCTCTCCTGGATGGTGTTGTAGAGATGGTCATGCTCTGCTTCGGCCCCCCCGGCCAGGTAGATGATCGGGGTGTTGCTGAGAAAGGCCTGCTGCATGGGGCTGAAGGCGTTGCCCGTACCCGGCCCGACAGTGCCGAACGCCACCGCCGGTTTTTGGGTTACCTGACTGTAGGCTTCAGCGGCATAAACCGAATTTTGTTCATGCCCGAAAATAATCAACTTGATGCCGATTCGTGAAATGGCGTCCACAAAATGCCAGATATGTCCGCCGGGAACCCCCCATGCGACGGTGACTCCTTGTTCACGAAGAATTTCTGCCACATACTTACCTGTTGACGGATAGATTTCTCTTTTACCTAGAGGAACTTCCAGTTTTTTCTGAGCCTCTTCGTCAAATTCAATTCCGAGTTTTGGCATTTTTACTCCTTCTCTTTTTTGGGGTTTCACAGCTAATTGAAAAATTGGCTATGTGGTTTTGGGGTATACTGATAGCCCTTCAAGATTGTATTGCCTTCACCTCCACGCCCCACAGCCCGTTTTTAAGGAATGCATCGGAGAGCGTGATGAATGTTTCCTCGCCGCCGGCTTCCAACGGCCTGCCGTTAGGCGAGTAGATTCTGATGCGCATACCTTTTTTTAGATCCGCCATCAGCGTCTCTCGCCATTTATTCATGCCCATGTCCCTGAAAATTTTCCTGTTATCGTCTACTTGTCTGAAGATCATATCTCCCTCCTTGCTTTCGTTATTATAATGCCATGCAGAATAGTTCAGCACGACGGTCATTCATCCAGCCGAAAGCTCTATAAGGCCGTTAAGAAAGGGATTTTCCGCACGCTCCATGGCGATGGTAGAAAACGGTGCAGCGCCGTAATTATGACCCGGATAAATTAGGGTGTCATCCGGCAACGTCAAAAGGCGGTTGCCAATGGAATCCAGGAGCTGCTCCCTTGACGATCGGGGTCCATCCACGCGGCCCACAGAACCCACAAAAAGCGTATCGCCAGTCAGACAAACACCCAACCATGCCTGGTACAGACAAATACTGCCCGGCGTATGCCCCGGGGTATGCAACACCCGCCATCGCTGTGCCCCCACAGTCAACTCATCGCCGTCTCGGACAAGCACATCGGCGGGTGGAGATTTGCGGGCGGCAAACATCTCTAGCCAAAAATCACCAATTTTTTCCAAATAGGCGGCTTCGGCCTCATGGATGACGATCCCGGCGCCGGTCTTGGTCTTCATTTCGGCGTTGCCCATGATATGATCGACATGTCCATGGGTGTTAACGATGGAGCCGATCCGCACCCCGTTTTTTGCCGCCAGGCCGATCAACACATCCACATCGTCTGCAGGGTCTACAACTATTGCCTCACCGGTCTGCTTATCACCGATGAGATAAGCGTAAACGCCGTGTTCACCAACTTCGATCTGCTTTAAGAAAGCTGTGGTTTTCATTCTATGTCCGATACTTCTTGCGTTCTATATAGGCGCGGATACCCTGAACGCTTAAAAGAAATGAAGGGTGCTGATCGGGATAGCGCCCCAAGTCCGGTTGCTGCTCCAAAAACGATTTCCACAGGGCTTGCGTTTCGATTTCCGGATTTGCATCGAGTATTGCAGCTACGCATCGGGTCCATTGCTCATGAGCCAGCTTCAGGTCTTCAAAAAATCGTTTCCGGGGATTTAGACTGTATGTTCCGCAATGAGCGAAATTGATCCGCTCGGGCTTCAATGCCTGAATCAGATGGATGGAATCGATAGCTGCATGCTTGTCGTAGTCGTCCGGCGGCGTGAGTATAAAACCAGGACGATCGACAATCTTCGATCCTAACGCATCACCGGCGAATACCGCCGCCGCAGACGGGTAGTGGAATATAACATGGTGTTTGGCGTGTCCGGGGGTATAATGAACGTCCAGGCGGGTGGCGCCCAACGCAATCGTGTCGCCGGAATCGATGATCCTCAGATTGCCTTCAGGAACCGGCAGCATTGAACCCACGGCGACAAAACGTTCGCCGTAGGCGCGCGCGGCCCCTTGCAGCAATCTGGAAGGATCAACAAGATGGCGGCTCCCCCGGCCGTGAACGTATACGACCAATTCCGGGTTCAATTGCGTCAGGCGCCCCGCTCCGCCGGCATGATCAAGATGAATGTGCGTCAAGGCCAGGTAATCGATACAGCCGGGATCCAGGCCCAGTCGATCCAGCCCCGCAAGCAAGCTGGGATGATCCGCCGGGTAACCGCAATCAACAAGGACCGTTTTACGATCCCGTACGACGTAACAGGTCCGATATCCGTCAAACTTCAGCGACACCGTGCGATCATCTATTTTTTCGACGTTGAGCATGGATTGGTGCTACTCCTATACCGAGGTTCGATCGTAGGACCGGTCTGGCGTGAGACGCCCCTGAGTCGATTTATCCCTAATGCGATTTCACACAGCCCTGTCTGCCATCGAAGTTCGGGATTCCAATTTGCGCCGGCTTAGCCTTTCGATCCCAAACGAAGCCCACCGTGCAGAAAATAAGTTTCACCGTTTATGGCCTCGTTGCGATAGAGCTCGCCAATGAACGAGGCGACTTCTTCGGGCTCAACTAAACGGCTGATGGGTACATTCTCAAGGATCCGATCCAAGGCTTTCTGGTTCATGCCTTTGACCATCTCCGTGCCTACATATCCAGGAGCCACGGCCACACAGCGGATTTTGTGGGCCAGCTTTTTGCGGAAGAACTCGGCTGTAATGACTTTAGGCATGACGGACATGGCGGCCTTGGTGGAAGAGTAATTAATCTGACCCGCGGTTCCCAGTGATCCGGTGGAGGAAATCAAGCATATGAGGCCTTTGCAGTCATTGTTAATCATTTGCTCGGCACATTCGCGCACCGTCAGAAAAACCCCGGTCAGGTTGATGTCGATCACCCGAGTAAATTGTTCCAAGCTCATTTTACCCGTAATTTTACCGGTTTCTCGATCAGGTGCTAAAAAAAGACCGTCGCTGATGATGCCTGCACACGGCACCACCAGGTTGATGGAACCGAAGGTTTTTATGGCCAATTCCGCCAGAGCGGCATTGTCCGCTTCCTTTGTCACGTTTCCGGCCTTGATGGCCACCTCGCCGCCCATATCCCGAATTTCACCTGCGACCCGTTCCAGACCTTCCGGCATGACGTCGCCAAGCACGGCCTTACCGCCGTTTTGGATCCAATATTTAGCTATTGCCTCACCTATGCCGCTGCCGCCGCCAGTGATAACGGCAACCGATCCTTCGATTGCTAACATGCCATCTCCCTTTACGGCCCGATCATATCGGCCCGCCTCGTCACTCATGTTAAAAGTTACGCTGGTTCCCTGCCGCTCCGTCAACCACTTGCTTGAAAAGCAGACTCCCATCCCCGCGGGAGCAGACCCTAACCTTGCGTCCGGACTGTCGGACGGATTTTCCGTTTTTCATACCGCCTGCCGCGTCTTCCTGCACAATACCTATCCCACAGCCATAATGGCTCCGTTATGCCCGGGTTCTCCCATTGATCTGCGCAACCAGTCGTTTACGATTTCCCGGGCCGCATTTTGCGGATCAATCCGGTATTCCCACACATGGTCCAAGGCGTTGTCGATATCCCGACCGTTGTCGATCTGGCTCCAGATCAGACGCGTACACTCGGCTTCAACGTGATGTTTCAGTTCTTCCTTGATCTGACGCCGCCGCCGCAACTCCATTTTGTTATCACGTTTCAGGTAACGTCTGTGATCCAGCAACCCCTCGTAGAGCGCATCAATGCCCTGGTTCATCACCGCCGACGTCATGAAAATCGGCGGTCTCCACTCCAGGCGGGCATCGATGCGGTCCAACATTCCCTTTAACGAGTGGGCGACGTTCTCGGCGCCCGGGCGATCGCATTTGTTGACCACGAAAACGTCCGCCACCTCCATCAGGCCTGCTTTCATAATCTGAACACCATCGCCCGACTCAGGGGTCAGCATCACCACCACCGTATCGGTGACCTTGGCAATATCGAGTTCCGACTGCCCCACCCCAACGGTTTCAATAATGATGATATCCCTGCCACTGGCGTCCAGGATTCGCCCCGCCTCCCTGGTCGTTTGTGACAGACCGCCCATGATTCTACCGGCGCTCATGCTGCGAAAAAAATAATTGTATTCCTTTTTCTTGATATTAATCCGCACCCGGTCTCCCAGAAGGGCGCCGCCGGAAAAGGGACTGCTCGGGTCGACGGCCACAATCCCCACCGAATGGCCCTTTTTGCAAAATCTCCTGACCAGCTTATCGACCATGCTGCTTTTCCCGGCTCCCGGTGGACCTGTGATACCGATGTAGTAAGCTTTTCCGGCATGAGGGTACATTTTCCGTAAAATGTAAGGTGCATGGCTGTCACCGCGCTCAACCAGAGAGATTAACCGCGAGGTGGCGGCCTTCTCACCCTGCAATGCGGCTGCGATGATTTCGTCGATGCTTTTCATAGCGTCCTCTCTCTTTTTCGTCAGAAGAGCCCAATCCTGCTCCTGCCTAAATTGGGCGATACTTATGTCTGAATGTGGTTCTCATTCAGTTTATCAGGAGATTTTGCCGACAAGAACCGCTGAAGCTCAGATCCCGAGCCATCGTTACGCATTCATCGCTGAGTTTAGTTCCTGTGCCATCGTTACACATTCATTGATGCCGTCGATAATGACCTGCATGGGCGTATCCGGCAGATAGACTTTTTCAATGCCGTGTTCCCGCTCCAGGATCCGGGCATCTTTCGGGGCCATCACGCCTCCCATAAAAACCTTGATATGCTCCATGCTCCTTTCCTTGAGCAGCCGCACCACCCTGGGACCCAACGTCATATGGGCCCCCCCGAGGGTGCTCAGGCCGATCACGTCCGCATCTTCTTCCACCGCCGCCTCAACGATCTGATCCGGAAACTTGTTGCCCAGATAGATGACTTCCATTCCGGAATCCTTGAGAAACTGCGATACCAGGTATACTCCGCGCCAGTGAATGTCCAAACCCAGCTTCGCCATTACCACTCTGACTTTCCTATCCATTTTTAGTATTCTCCTTTTATGAATCCTATCTTCAACCATTCTGAAAAATGGATCATTTTAAATGGTTCACAGGCACTTTCTTGCGAACCGATCCGTATTAGGCGAAATCCGCTTCTACAGGAGCGGAAAGGCCCACAAGCCGAATTCCTCCCGGAACAACTCTTCGATTTCACCCAGGGTAACAAGGTTTTTAACCGCATCGATACAATAGGGCATCAGGTTTTCTTCGCTATGGCATTTGTCTCTCAGGATCTCCAGGTTTTCCCTGACTTTTTGGGCACTGCGTTCTTTACGCAGTTTATCCAGCTTGGCCTTCTGTCGTGTGAATGTTTCAGGATATTCAAAAACTTCGATGGGGGCAGTTTCAGTTTCCTTTGACGCCTGAAAATTGACGCCTACGATTTTGATTTCGCCACTTTCGATCTTCTTTTGGTATTCCAGGTTGTAGTTACTGATTTCACGGTGCAGCCAACCATCTTCGACTGCCTTGACCAGGCCGCCCATGTCTTCGATTTTCTGGATATAGTCAAATATCCGCTTGCACATTTCATCGGTGAGATGTTCCACATAGTATGATCCGGCCAGGGGATCCACCGTGCTGCAAACACCGGTTTCGGCCTGAATGACCTGCTGGGTCCGCAGCGAAATCAAGGCCGCTTCTTCAGTGGGCGCCGAATACGCTTCGTCATAGGAATCGATGTGAAGGGATTGACATCCGCCCAATACCGCCGCCATTCCCTGGAGGGCCGAGCGCGCCACGTTGTTGAGCGGTTCGGTGGCCGGCAGAGTCACCCCTGCGGTCTGTACATGGAAACGCATGAGCATTGATTTAGCTTTTTGAGCTCCAAAACGTTCTTTCATGATCTTGTACCAGACCTTGCGGCTGGCCCGGCATTTGGCGATCTCTTCAAAAAAATCGTTGTGCAGGTCCCAGAAAAAGGACATCCGGGGTGCAAAATCGTCAATCTTCATCCCTCTTCTGATCAGTTCCTCCGCAGTCGCAACAGCATTGGCGATGGCGACGGCGACCTCGCCTACGGCATTGGTGCCGGCTTCACGCAAATTATAGCCGTTGTAGCTGACCGGATTCCAACGGGGTACATTCTTACAAACCCATTCGATCACATCGCATTGCATGCGAAAGGAGGCCTTCGGCGGTAGAATTTCCGGGGCACTTCCCACGCAGGTCTCCATGATGAAGTCGTTCTGACAGGTTCCGGCAACATCGGTCAAAGGGGTCCCGCGATGTTCGGCCACGGCGAAGTACATGGCCGGGATGACAAGGCTGGTGCTGGGCAGATGGGTAACAATGTTCGTACTAGCCGTTCCCAGATCAATATCTTTAAAAAAGGCGTCTATATCCCAGATGGAATCCACCGCTGCGCCACAAGCCCCTACATTGCCTTCCGCTTCGGGATCATCGGAGTTGTAACCACGGACTGTGGGCAAATCGAAGAGGATGGATATACCCGTTGCCCCATGGTCGAGCAAATAGCAAACCCTTTCGTTACAGTCTTCCGGTGCGCCCAGACCGGCCAGCTGGCGTACGGTAAAGAGCCTACCGCGGTACATGTTGGGATAGACGCCGCGCAAATAGGGCGGATGTCCTGAAAAACCGATATCGTTCGTATAGTTGATCTCTTCGACGTCGGCCGGGGTATAAATCAGTTTGACAGGGATCCCGGAATGGGTGAAATACTTGCCCTCGGTCTCGCGATCCGCTTCGCGAAGACTGTTATTGAACCAGTCCTGGTAATTGTCCTTGATCTGTTGCACATGTTCTTCGCTGAAAAGGCATTCCGTTGCTTTTGACACGCGCTCTTTGCTTTTCTCCACAATATTTCCTCCTCGTTTGCTAGTTAGCACGGCTATAATTTTTTTATTTTATATGATATTATGAAAGCCAAGGATAGAATACAATCCGCAGCAATGGCTATTTCCATATAGTTAGGCTTAGCTATGCAAAAAGTGGAGTTCTTTCGGCAAGCGTGCAGGAAGATTCCTTCCGGATGAGATTATCGAACATTCACGCGAGAATGGACAGATCAACTGGTATTTTTTCATGTTATAAGGAGGCACCATGAGCAATGATATCTCCCAAATGCCTGAACAAGCCGATATTCTGGTCGTCGACGATTCCATCGACAGCCTGAAGCTGCTTTCCGATTTGCTTTCGGGACGGGGTTACCATGTACGTCCCGCCGCAAATGGAGAAATGGCACTGCGTTCCGTGGCCGAGAGTGTGCCGGACCTGATTCTTTTGGATGTGAAAATGCCGGGCATGGATGGATATGAAGTCTGCGGCCGCTTGAAAGCCGATGAAAAGACGCGCCCGATTCCGGTTCTCTTTATCAGCGGAATTGAAAATACAGTTAGTAAAATCAGATGTTTTAATGCCGGATGCGTGGATTATATCACCAAGCCCTTTCAGTCCGAGGAAGTGCTGGAACGTGTGAGGATCCATCTGGAACTGAGAAGACTGCAATTACAACTGGAGCGGTCTCATTCAGAACTTGAGGAACGGGTGCAAGAGCGCACCGCCGAACTGAGTCAGGCTTATCAGGCATTACAGGCCAGTGAGATCCGATTCAGAGGTCTTTTTGAAAACTCACCAGTGTCTATCTGGGAGTTGGATTTTTCCAAAGTCAAGGTCTATCTGGAGGGCCTTAAAGATCAAAATATCGAAGATTTCGAAGCGTACTTGAAGGAACATCCGGATACTGTTAAGCGGTGTGCTGAGCAGGTTGCCGTTCTCAATGTCAATTATGCGGCAGTGGAGCTTTTCGGGGCATCGGACAAGCAAGCGCTGCTGGAGGGGCTGTCCAAGGTTTTTACATCGGAATCCTATGAACCTTTCGAGCACCAGCTGTTGGCGGTCTGGGATGGTGAGTCCAGGATGGAACAGGATGCCATGGTGATAACGCTGGATGATGAGCAACGATATGTGAGGATCAATTGGTCGGTTTCTCCAGGCTACGAAAAAACGTTCTCAAGGGTCCTGTGTTCCCTAATCGACATTACCGAGAAAAAACGGGCAGAGGAGAAGATCAGGCGGCAACTGTCTGAACTGCGAACGTGGCAAGATATGATTTTAGATCGGGAGGATCGCGTGCAGGAACTCAAGCGTGAAGTCAACGAACAACTGCAACGGTTGGGTGAGCCGATTCGTTACTCCAGTCAGCAGGGGCTCCCGTAATGAGGAGACATGGTTTAGAGGTGGGAAGTGTGCACCTTTTTGTAATAAAGACCGAAGAACAAATAGGACGATTATCCTGTTTTTCTCTACGTGACCTATCAACTGCAACGCGTCGATGTAAAACGATAAAGGAGTAAATCAAATGAGACTGGCAGCGTTCACGCTCAGGAAATTGTGGGCTTTGGCGATGATTGCGATGCTGATTTCTGCGGGGCATGCATGGGCCAAGGCGGTTCCCGGCTCATGCATCAAGGTATTTATTCCGAGTCTGCCGTACATTTATATCTCTCATTCCATCAATGGGGCTCTGCTGCGTCCTGCGGACAACGAGCGGGGTTGGGATTACGATATGGCGATCAGCCACCGGCAGATCGACTACAAAACCTATGAATTCAGCCTGCGACAAAACGTCCTTTTTCAAGACGGCACCCCCTTCAATGCGGATTCCGTCGTCGAAAACATGACATACTTCAAGAAAGCACCGTTTCTTTTCACCAAGATCGATACGGTTTTTGATCGCGTGGAAAAAATCGACGATTACACGGTTCGGTTCTGTCTCACCGAAAAATACGGCCAGTTCCTGAACGATACCATCTGGATTCAATTCTATACTTCCGATTACCTTAAAAAGTTCGGCTGGAACGGGAAATTAACCTGCCCGAATCTGGCCGAACCCGGCCCTTACGGACTGGGCCCCTATATATTGAAGGCTGGATATGCAGAGGGAGATCGGCAGACACCGAAGGTGGTGCTGGCGGCCAATCCCAATTATTGGGATCCGGATTATCCTAAAATTGAAACCATCACCGTCTATACGGAACTGAATACCAAAATCGCCATGGAGGATGTGTTTGACAAGGACGGCGTGCTCGATATCATGCCGATTCCCTTTTCCATGAAATGCAGAGCCGATGCTTCGCCATATGCAAAACTGATTTCGGTGCCATCGACTGACGGTATCGCCATTCACATGAATCTGCGCAACGGCAATAAAAGACTGCTGGATAAAAAAGTCAGAGTCGCGTTGAATCGCGCCATCGATCAGGCCCGCCTGCTGGAACGCGCCTATAACGGCGAAGGTATAGCCACTCCCACACTGGCGTCCTCTCTGTTTCCGGGCGTAAGGGAGGTTGTCAAAACCCTGCGGCCCTATTCCGAAATCCAGAACCCCAAAGAAATCCGCAACGAGCTGAAGGGTATTCTGGATGGACTGACGCTGAAAGTCCTCACCCAGGATCGGTTCATGTCTATCTGGAAGGGGATTGCACGCGATTTGAGAAAGGTCGGCGTCAAACTCGACTTCGAGATCACCACCAGCGAAAAAGACGTGTTCGACCAGCTTCTTACCACCAACGCCGGAAAAAACACCAAACCATGGGATCTTCTGGTTTGGGGCCTTGACGACTGGTTCTACAATCATCCCTGGTCCGCTTTTCTCGTTTATCGGACCCACAACTCCTGGAGCACCATCTTTCCCGATCCGGTCCTGGACGGTTATATTGATATATTTTTTCGCACCTCCGTGGGAGTGCCGGAATTCACCGCCATCTGCGGCAAGATCATGCACCATGTTTACGACAACGCCTATATGCTGTTTGTTCCGGCTCCCAATAAGCTTCTGGCGGTCAATAAAAATGTAGATTACAAGCCGTATCGGATGGCCAGTATACCGCTTTGGAAAATCGAGGTTTCCAAGGAGCATTGGTCGATTCGGTAAGGTTTTCATTGGCAGAAAGCCCTGCTTTGAACCGAGGGAGATGTCCCATGATCAAAAAAATAAAACTTGGTCCCAAGCTGATGGGGGCTTTTTTAGCGGTAGGATTAATTCCCTTTGCAGCGCTCGCCATGGTATCGCTGACCAGTTCGAGCAACGCGCTATCCAAGCAGGCCTTCAGTCAGCTCGAGAGCATGCGCGAGGTCAAGCAGAACCAGATCATGGAGCTGTTTTCTGGCATCCGGGGGAATATGAACGTGTTGCTGGAGACCGTGAAGGTCCTCAGACGGGAGGCCTTCGAAAAACTCAAAAGCGTTGAACGCGTCAAAAAAACGCAGATCGAAAGTTTTTTCGTTCGCGCCCGCAAGGATATCGCCGTGCTGGCCGCCAGTGAAGACACCCACATGCTTTACAAGCTGCTGCGGCAGTATCAGTTCGACGAGGAAATCGAGGCGGAGGATTCTTTTTTAATTGACACTTATGAGTACGAGGAAATCTGGACCGAAAGGGGTCGGACCCTGCTGAATTACATGTCGGTGTTCGGCTATGCCGACGCCATGCTGATCAGCGCCGATCTCGGTCACGTGATGTACACCGCCGCCAAAAATTCCGATCTCGGCACGAATTTAAAAAGCGGACCCTACAAGGAGGAAAGCCTGGCATTGTTGTGGCAAAAAGTTGTCGCCACCAAACAGGTCCAGATCCAGGACTTTCGCCCCTATGGACCGGCGGACGGCGTCCCGTTCGCGTTCATCGGCGCCCCCATTCAGGATTTAAGCGGTGATCTTTTGGCTGTGGCGGTCCTGCAAATCTCTCTATCGGCGGTCAACCAGATCATGCAGGGGCGCGAAGGGCTCGGCCGCACCGGCGAGACCTATCTGGTGGGCAGCGACCGGCTGATGCGTTCGGATTCGCTGTTGGACCCGGAATTTCATTCCGTCAGAGCGTCCTTTGACAACCCCCACGAGGGAAGGGTGGATACGTTGGCGAGCCGCAACGCACTGGCGGCCGG
>AMWB02000269.1_pt1 | contig 35320 bp, 26 predicted proteins | sample 200311 | NCBI WGS metagenome assembly AMWB02 (sample SAMN02737377, study PRJNA173069) | bioreactor metagenome | biome: anode biofilm in microbial fuel cells | place: USA: California | collected 2010-12-16
AGGGTGTTATGGATTATCTGCCCAATGTCGGAAGTGTACCAAAAAATTTACGATTCACCCTGCTGAATGTCAATCGGTGTCAGGATTTCATCCGGAGCGGGTACTGCCCGGGGGATAGCGCTATCTTCAAAAAAGAGTTCAATCTCTCTCTCGCGTCGCTTCTTCAGGCCGGCCAGCTCCCTGCCGCCGGCTTTTACCCAGCGGAGTAACTGCAAGGGTACCCGTTCAAATTCGTCTTCATTAATAACCTTGAGAAGTGTCGAGCGTCGAAAATTCCCCCCCCCGACATTGTACACAAAATCACACAGGGCGGCATATTGACCATCCGTCAGCGGGACTTTAACCCCTGTCAAGACTGCCCGTTCGGCCAGCTCCATGTCCTTTCGAAGCATTTGAGCGCCTTTAGGTTCACTGACGCCCTCAAGGAACTCTGCCGGCTCACTACCGTCACAGGGAGCTAGCTTGACGAGATGACCATATGCGATGGTGCAGTACCGGGCCGCATCGTTATAAAGATGACTTCGAAATCCTTCCGATTCTTTGGTCAGCTGCAGCCCTTTGTCATATACGCCCCGCAGAGTGACCCCCGGAGGCAGGGCCGTCCGTTCTTCGGGTTCCAGAAAAATGCCCGCAGTAAGCGTATCCATTGTTGGGTAAGAGGGAATTTCAACATATTTGTTACAGCCTCCAACAAATCCACTTGCCATTACGATGATGATGAATCCTGCCATAGGTATATATTGCATTGTCGTACCTCCCATTATGAGTTGATCCCCAAAAGTATTCGAGCTGCATACTTCGCAGCGGTTCAAGGCATCGTTGATCCTGTTGCATAAGTCGGTTGAGCTGGTGAACATCTGTCGGGACCACAGCCTCTGGAGGCGTCGGAATTTCATCCCGGCAGCGTTGCAAGCGTTCGTCCAACTTCATCAATGATGTCTGCAGCCAGTCGGTTAAGCCGGGTGATATCACCTGAAACCGCAATCGATGCCTTCTGTATATCTTCTTTAAACAGCATGACCATGACGTTCACAAGATTACCTTTTACCCAATAACGCCCGGCCAGAGAATAGGCATCAGGAAAGTCGGCCGCATCCACATAGACAAACCCGGTGTTTTGACCGCGCATGGACACATCACGAAGGGCATCATTAACACGAGTGCCCAATTTCAAGTGATCTATAAACCGCTGTTCATCCTGAAAGCTTGACTGCAATAGCAACGGCCTGACGGTGGCAAGCCGGATTTTTTGCCGATCCTCTTCAATGAGCTGTCCGATATCGAAGCTTGCACCTCCCCTTGGCATTGCGACCACCGGACGTTGAATGCCACCAATATCTTTCGCAATTTGAGGTACATGATCCGCAGCATGATGAAGCAGACGTTCGACATCGACAAACTCGAATTCACGCAGGGCTGCACCGCGCATACCGAACAACAGACTCCATGTGAGCAGTCCCTGGCCGTATCGGCCGGCCTCATAGCTCACGGCATCAGCCGCTGCACCAGCCAGGACATACAGTCCCGTGCGATCCTTCATACGTTCCAGCGCCCGCACCTGACTGGAAGCGATATCCCGCTTTTCGGTCAGCCGTTCCACGACTCTGCCCGACGCACAGGTGTCAAGGATGAGAATCTGTTTCAACGCAGGCACCTTTCTAATCATTTCGGTCAGTTCCCTGCTCGAGATGGCGACGGAAGCACGTATGGCAGGGTCATCTATATTGCCGCTTCCGGCATCAGGGGTCAGATAATAGAAATCTCCGTCCTGCCCCCCGTAGGTCACACCGTGGCCGGCAAGATAGACAAGCAGCAGATCGGTTGCACGCGCTTGGGCTGCAGCTTCAAATGCTGACTGGAGCCGTTCGCGCGTGGGGGCGTCCTGCCCCGGTTTGTCTGAGGTGATCAGCAGCGTAAGTCGCACATGATCGGCCCCGAACAGGCGTGTTCCACCGATTTCAAGCGCATGAGCCATATCTTCGGCATCTTTCGCTGCATACCGCAGGTCAATGGCATTGCCGGCATAATCCGAAACACCGGCAACAATTGCCCACAATACCGGTTTTTCTTCTTCGGCCGTTCCCGGTTCCAGATAGGCGATCGTAACGCCCCGGCTGGAAAGAAAGCCCTCGGCGTTGTACGCACGAACTTCGATGACATTTTTTTGCCCGGCAAGAAGGTAGGGATGGCCGGCGAGGGGAATGGGCGGTAATTCGGCCTGTTCGGCAGACGGATCAACCGTGCCGCCGCGGGCATCGCTAATTATTTCTTTGCCGTTGAGCAGAATGATGGCCCGGCCTATACCCCCGCCCCGGTTAACCAGCGTAATTTGAAGCTTTGGGTCCCTGGGGTCAAGCGGTTTCGTGATAACATCCGGAAATAATCCGGGGGCAACAAAAGAGACAACGTTTCTCAGAGGTTCACGGTTATAACCCATCTTTTTTGCGAGCAGCCCGGGTTCATAGTAGCGTTCCTTAAGTTGGCTCAAGGCGATTGCTTCCAGGCCGACGACCCAGTGCAGCCCTTCGACATCACCCCCGTTGGAAGCATCAAACCGTCCCTTCTTGTCGACGACTGCCCAGCCTCCGTCCCGAAAACTAATTAACTGGCACAGTTCCTCACCCGTGGCCGTATCCCAGAGCCTGGCTGTCTGATCGGCACTGGCCGACAGTAAAAAACGGTTGTCCGGAGAGAATGCCACCTGAATGACAGCACTGGTATGACCGGTAAAACAGCGTAATTGCTTGCCGCTGTCCGGATCCCACAGGCAGATCGTTTTGTCCTCGCTTCCCGTTGCCACATAGCTGCCGTCCCTGGAAAACACCGCGCTGTGTATGCCATTGGTGTGACCTTCAAAGTTCAGGAGTTCCGCACCGCTCCGGGCATCCCACAATCGGATGATTTGATCCCAGCCGGCGCTGAGTATCCGGCGTCCGTCGGGAGAAAATGTCACCGTGTTGACCAGCCGTGTGTGGCCATTAAAGGCTCTGATGATGCGTTGCGTGGCAACGTCCCAGAGACGCACCATGTTTTTGCTGGCCGTCACAACCCGGCGTCCGTCAGGAGAAAACGCGACCGAAGAAACACGGTCTTCATGAGGCCCAAGGAGACTGACCTGTGAAAAAGCGGTCTGTCTGTCCCACACTCTGGCCGTTCCATCATCTCCTCCGGTTACAATCCATCGCCCATCTGCTGAAAATACAACCGGCCGGATGCCGCCTTTGTGCCCTGTCAGGCGGTGAAATTCAAGGCCGTTGGCGGTTTGCCAGATGCGGGCCGTGCCATCCCGCGCCGCGGTTACAATCCATTGTCCATCAGGGGAGAAAGTCACGCCGCGTACATCACCGGTGTGACCCTGCAGAGGCTGAAGCTGTGCACCGCTTCCCGCATCCCACAGTCGTGCCGTATCGTCCCAGGTGCCGATCAGTAAACGTTTTCCGTCAGGAGAAAAATCTACTGCGCTGACCCAGTCAGAATTGCCTTCAAAATTCAGAAGGTGCCGGACGGTTCCTGACGAAAGATCCAGGGACCAGGCTTGTGGAATTTCACCCGCAGCCGTGAAGAAGACTGTTTGTTCAGAAGAGGTATCGACGACGGTAACCCCATTGGTGTGCGAAATGGCATTCCCGTATTGCGTGCCCTGCAGCGCATTCCAGATACGAGCCGTTGCATCCTGACTGCCGGTGACCACCGTATGTCCGTCATGGCAGAACGCCACCGAGGTTACCGCGTTTTCATGTCCGGTGTATCGCTGGATTTCATGTCCGGTTTTGATATTCCACAGGCGTGCGGTTTTATCGAGACTGCCTGTCAGGGCATACCGCCCGTCAGGTGAAATGGCCACCGCACTGATACCTCCCTGATGACCTTTGAAATGGCGTACTTCTCGACCGGTTTTTGGGTTCCACAACTGAGCCGTTGTGCCGCCGCCGGTAAGTATGCGCCGCCCGTCCGGCGAGATCGCAAGGGATGTAACTTCGGCGTTGAGACCTTTCAATTGTCGAATTTCTCGCCCTCCTTCAGCATTCCACAGACGCACCGTCATATCTTCGCTGCCGGTTGCAAGCCAGGCGCCGTCCAGAGAAAAGGCCGCTGCCGTCACCGGTTGGGTATGTCCCTTCAACTGCAGTAGTTCTCTGCCACTGAACGTATCCCACAGCCGTGCCGTTTTATCCGCACTGCCGGTTAACAACAGAGCGCCGTCAGGCGACAGCGCAACCGAACGAACCACCTTGGCATGACCTTTGAACCGGCGAATCTCCTGTCCTGTACGGGCATTCCACAGGCGAACGGTTTTGTCCCAACCTGCACTGACGATAAAGTGCCCATCGGCCGATACATCCATGGCCGATACATGATTGGCGTGAGTTAACTGTACCACCATCCGGGCATTTGCCGATGTTCGGTTTTTTTCCGGACCGGCTGTTACTGACGCTCTTTTTGGGGCTGCACACGAGGCGGTAAAGGTCATCGAAACAATTAAGGCAATCCGCAATAGGGTAAACGTATGATTGCCAGGCATAAATACTTTCTTCAGCCGACTCAGTTCGCAACGATTGGGGGGATAGTTGTACATACCGGATTCAATTCCTTTTTCAGCGCGTATAGCTGAAGGTCCACCATGCGCTTTTTCCCCCTGGGTTTCCGTTTTGATCCACGGCCCAGACCCGCCATCGGCCCGGCTGAGCACCGACAAAATTGAAGGTGTAGGTCGTAGACCGGATTGATTTGACCATTTTGTGGGTGCGTCCGATATCCGTGCACCATCTGTTTGCTCGGCAACAGCCATAGCAGTCTATTTCGACGGTATAGGTGGCTGCCCCCTGTACAGGTGACCAGCTGAGTGTCGTTCGGCGCGGATAGTGGCTGAAACGCTTGTCGCTGGGCGGTGATTGTAACATCGGTGCCGGTAGTGCCCGTATGGGAATCACCCTTATCGGCCTGTTCGGTCTTACGATTTCACCTGGGATTATGGCCGGTTTATCATCTTTCAACTGCAGCGGTGGTCGGGGGTTTTCACCGATAATATGTGGTTGATAGACGGTAGTCCCTCGTTGCGCGGTGATGCGTTGTCCGCCATAACCGGTCACTGTCAGCACATACGTAATACCGGGCGCCACTGCGCGTTCACCGTTGAGAGGGACGTTTCCGATGCCCGAAATTGCGGCAGACACAGCATTACGGGTACGCCACCGCAATGTAATGGTATCGCCTGCCATGGCACCGGGGGGATGCGCTTCGAACTTTTCGATCACGGGGTAGGCAGAGTCACCGCTCCACCCCCCGTTTGTCGGCCTCGGCCCCTGTGGAACGCAGGCGCAAAACAGCAGCATCAGAATTGATAGCGCCGCGGGGAGAGCGATTTGCCGATTTCTTTTTGTAACATTAATCATCGTGCCATCCTCCCTGTACCAATCGGTGAGAATTGTATGTCTAAACATCGCCTGCTTATCGAAACCAATCCTGAAAAAACTTCTGCTGCTCCGCCGGCGAATGCTTTTCCTCTATGACATGCGGTGCTACCTTCCTCTCGGTGCTTTTGTTAATCACCATGCCCGCGGTATTTATACCGATGGCCACGGCAAAAATGGTCATTGAATTTATAATGTAAAAAATAATCCGTTGATAAACGGGAACAGACTTATCTGCCCAGACGCTCAGCCCAAACAGCAGGCTGAGAACAAGACCTGTCCAGTTCCCCGGCAGGCCGAACTGACTGGCCAGCGTTCCGGTAATCATTGTCGTGGTCGCTCCAACAGCGCCCGGTGTCATCATGGCTTTAGAGTGAAAAAATTCTTCCATCCAAATTCCTCCAATGTGCTGCTGCTGATGATGATGATGGTGATGATGATGGTGACGGCAAAAGCCGGGTTATCTGCCACAGTTGAGTTTATCGTTGCAGATATTCTTTAATGCTTTCAACCCCGGTTGGCCGCGGTAAGCAACGATTTCTTCGGCAAACCTGCGGTATCGCCAGCAAGCCTTCCGCGTCATCGTTTTCCTGTCCCAGCGTTCCCAGTCCTGCTTGTATTTAATTTTCTGGTATTCGATCCCTGTATCCGGTTCAACCGGAAGAATACGGGGGTTACCGTCCCATCCATGGGATCCCCAAGCAATACGCTTTTCCGGATCGATGACCATTACGACGTGTCCATCACCGTGTATGTCATCCCGGTACACCAGAATATCACCGATTTGTAAAGGCGTTTGGTCATCACACAGATCAAACTCATCCTGCATGCGAGTGTCGTCTGAAACCATCATGGCGGTGGTAAGGTATCGGTCATCTCTATTGTACGGTAACCCCGAACGGGTAAATGCAAACCATATGGATCGTGAACAGTCGATGCCGCGTTGCAGATTATCCTCATCGGATGATCCATCCCAGGCATGCTGGCGGTAGCCGTACCCGTCCCCAGCAGAGGCCCGGGCCAGCCTGTCTGCCCGCTCAAGGACCTTGTACAGAGCCGTGGTTTCGTCATCGGGAAGATATGGCCGAATATCAAAACGGGTAAGGGTGTATTCACGCCAGTCAAAGGGTTGACCAGGGGCCCTTGCAGTATTCAGAAATCGCTGATTGGCTTCAACTCTTAGGGAAATTGAACTCAGCGTCCAGGTACTGTTTTCAACTATTCCTTGGTCCGCAGTTTGAATACCGCGTCTTCTGTTCTGAAAGTAGCGATACAGGGCCTGTTGCAGACCCGAAGTACCTGGAGACCGGCTGGCGGCAGGTTGTGCAAACTGCCCCCACTCGACGGGATTGGTTTCCTGGGTACCAAAAACGATAATTCGGTCCTGTACATTTAAGGGCGGGGTCCCCAGGAAGGTTTCGCCGGAAGCATTGAACAGGTAATGTTCTCCGGGCATCAGTCTGACTTTGCGACGATCTCGGGGCAATGCAAACATGCCGCCATCCGTTGAAAGGATCAGTGCGCCAATCAGAAGGGGTTTGGGAGAATCACTGGACAAGGCTACCTGTATATTCCATGCGTGGCAAAGGGGAATGATCTGCAGCGTGTTGGGTTCGGCCTGTTCCCATATACCGTCGGCACAGCGGTTCTGCTTTGAGGCAGAAACCGGGATCAGACTGACTTTCAGCGTCTCATTATCTGTGAAATCTGACCCGCCGTCACCCCGCAGTTGAAGTAGAGCGCGTTGACGGGCATGTTGCCTGAGACTTTCGGCAATCAGGGTGTCGGATGCGTAACTATTCCGGATGCGGTTCTCGGGTCCCTTCAGTATCAGGCGGTCACCGTTTCCCACACTCAGTTCAAAATCTCCCGGACCTTCAACCAGCGTTATGGACAGGCCGGTTTCTTTGTCCTTTTCCACCTCATTTCTGATCTTCAGGGCCCGGTCTGCCGGAATCCCTCCGGATTCCTCAGGCGGGCGGATACGCACTTTCAAGGCAATATATGAATTTGCGGGACGAACCATCACGGCGAGATCACCCGGTTTAATTTCGGGATGATCTGGTTCGGCGGCAGATATGCCGGCGATGGCGTTGAGCCCGGTGACATGGGTAAGGATCACCGTTGCCTTGGATTTGCCTGGATCACGGGTATCCGCTCCGATAACGGCGCCGTCATAGATTCGGAATTCCGCACCCTCTCCAATTCCCGGCAGTGCGGGACCCCCGAGCTCCAGCGGAGGTCCAACTTTGATAACTTCCCATGCGATCGGACGATCGCGGGATTTACTGTCAAAAACCGTGCGGGACAGATCACCGTGAAAATACGGAACCTGGGGACTTTCCGAAGCAACCAGAAGGGGAATCTGCCGGGCAGCCTGGGCGTATGTCATGGTTTGATTGCCCGCGTTTCCCAGAATTTGTAACAGTGCATCCGTGAAAATTCCCCTTCCATTTTTTTCGAGCGCGGGATTGCTGTCGGTCGCAGCTGAAAAGATCACCGTACCTGCCAGCGACTCGGTGACCCATCCGGCACCTTGGTCTCCACCTGCGGCTGCGGTAGAAGGGTCCGCATCGGCGTCATCCGCCATGGGCTCGAAAAAACGGGCCGCCGCGGGATCCCGGGTTGCGGTGCCGGCGTTACATGAATCCAGAATGACCGTGATATATCGGGTTTTTCGGTAGAGCCGCGCCAGCATCTGATTGAATTCATCGTCACGCAGATCCCCAATACCCTCGGTACGGGCATCATGAAACATCAATGTTTCATCCCATTCATCCGGTTCATCGCCGTTCTTGTCGCGAGCCTGTGAGCCGTGACCGGCAAAAAAAATCACCACCACATCATTTTCACGGGCTCGTTCGACCAGAGCAGTGTCAAACAACTGTTTGAACTCTCCGGTAGTTGCCTGTTCATTGAGAAGCAGACAGACGTTCTGCTTGGGGAAGGCGTACCCGTTTTTTCCGGTCAGAAGTTCATAAAACCGGCGGGCATCATTGGGCGGTCCTTTGAGATCGGGAATGTTGGCGTTTTTGTATTCACCAACACCGACAATCAATGCCAGGCGTCTGTGTCCATCGGTGTCTACAGCCTCTCCGGGACTGCATATTTCCGGCGTTCGGGTAACCAGCGACCGTTTATTAATCGTGTCTTCCCGCTGGCATCCTGTTGCGTATATTCCGATCGTACACATTAAAAAAAACATCATGGCTACACTCGGCCACCGGGAATCTAAAAAGTGTCGCATTACCGCCTCCAAAGTAATTGATTGTTGGCTTTTCTATGCTATATGATGCAAAGTTTGAAAACCACGCTACAAAATATCATGTCCTTTCAATCTGTAGGAAATATTTCATTACATCAACCATGAGGAACTCCTACGATGGATAGACGCCACGAACATTTTTTCATTGTACATATTAAATAACTTTAGGCCAGGAATATGCTTTGTGTCAAGAGAATATAGGTGCCTTTGTTCTTGGATGCGTCATGGCCGGACTGGCAGGGATTATTGCAGGCCCGTTGACCACCATTGATCCGCTGATGGGCGGGGAAATGCTGATCAGTTCTTTTGTGGTCATTGTGATCGGCGGTCTTGGAAGCCTTCGCGGCGCAGTCATTGCAGGCCTGCTGATCGACGCCGTCCAGACGCTGGCTGAATTTTTTAACACAGATGCTGATCACCCTCACTGGGTCTGTCACCGCTCCTGGTCCAGACCATTACGGATGTGGTTTTAAAATTTTGCGTCCAATCGGGTATCACCCTTTTGATTGTCGAACAAAATTACCAAATGGCGCTCAAGGTCCCTAACAGGCACTATCTTATGGACACCCGGGGGGAAATTGTCAATAATCTGACTACCCGGGAGCTTGAGAATAATCCTGAAATCATTCAATCCCATTTATCGGTTTAAACCCGGCCTACTTTGGGATAAAAGAAGCTGTTCAGCTCTTTTTAATCTGTTAACCTTTCTGTTCAAACTCAATATCCCAATAAATTTCAGATAGTGGCAATTCACAATGAACAGATTCCATTTTTAGAATTTGATCGATATTTTTTAGTGATAGATATTCCCACTTACCATCATTAGTGCGCATAAATTGTTCAACATAATATCTATCCTGAGAGACAAGGATGTATTCTTGAAGTGTTTGAATTGCCTGGTAAAAGCCAAATTTTTTTCCTCTGTCAAAGGCTTCTGTCGATTCTGAAAGAATTTCTATAATAACAATCGGGTTTGTCAGTGTATCGAATTCGTTGTCTTCAAATTCAGCATCTTTGCAAGAGATTGCAATATCAGGGTAAACATAACCATTTTCAATTTTTACCCGCATATCATTAGGCCACACCTCACACGGGGTATTATTGGCTTCGAATTTATTCCCTATTTTTCTTGTAAGATTAGCATTAATTCGAACATGATTTTTTCTTGCTCCGACCATAGCAAATATTTCACCCTCGAAATATTCATACTTGATATCCAGGGCGCTTCGTTCCATGGCCAAATATTCTGACTGTGTCATAGTATTTTTTTCTTTTGGTTGCGTGGTCATTTTTTCTCCTGTTCTAATATTCAAGGGGCCGTGGCCGCATAATAGGCTCTTGTAAGAAACATTTTGACCCTTCACAAAAATACGACCCTTGATACACAGCCATGCAGTCACCACAGGTAATGTAAAATCGGATCTTTACCCTTCCCGGGTGGTGGGCTTCATGGCCTGCAAACTATTGTTTCGATAGCTGGTTGGTTGTATCGTTCACATTTAGGCATAGGCTCTCCCGGTTGTGGTAAATTCATGAACCGATTCTATAATATTTTGTAAATCTTCTCAATGATTTGGATTTTACACTGATTATAACGGATTTGGGGGAGGCCATTGATTCGGCTTTCTGGTCCTTCCCTATATTTCAGGCTTCTTATCCCTTGAACATGAATTCTCTGTCTTATTTTTGGTCACAATTTCAGAGCATGAACTAAAACGCGTCACAATAAATTCAAATAGTTAAGCATGATCCCCCAAATCCGTTATAATCAGAAAAGATGATCTTCAATGCCAACGACGGCAGCCGCCACCTCCAGTGTGTTGCCAGGTTTTACCTCCACCCCGAGCACGACCCCAGGCAGGTAATCCAGGCCCTGGAAGATACGGCCATGACCAGCGCCTATCTCCAGCTGTTAAAACCGGTGGCTATCCTTGCCTCGGAAGGGCCATGGGCCACGGAATACAGGATCAAGGCCTACCCGGTGGACCCCCGGGACCAATTCCGATTCACAACCGACCTGACCCTGAGGGGAAAACAGGCCCTGATGGCCTTGGGTCCGTTTTCCTGCTCTCGGGGTGCCGGACAGCAGGGAAGGGGCATGAACCCGTACACTCCGAAAAAAAAAGAGCATATCCCAGGCAGCACTATCAGAATTGATAGACTTTAAAAAATATTTTTGGGGGACAAATTGTCCCCCAAAAACATGGCATTCTTTTAGTTTTGAGCCTTTTCCATGGCCCGTTTGAATCCGGGCATGGCATTTGTAATGGACTGTTCACGAACGGCATAGGAGAGTCGAATATGGCCGGAGCCACCAAATCCTGAACCGGGTACGGCCAGGATGTTCTCTTCTTTAAGCAGATCTGCAAATTCCACATCATTCTCAATGGGGGTCTTGGGAAACAGGTAGAATGCACCGTCGGGAACATTAAACTCATACCCTGCCGCAGCAAGACCCTCACAGATCATGTCCCTGCGTTTGCGATAGATATCAATATCCACACATACGCCCTGCAGCTTTCCCACCACCTGCTGAAACAGGGCCGGGGCGTTCACAAACATCATGGTATTGGCCACACCCGCGGCTGACGCTATCATTGCCGCATCTTCAGCCCCGGGATGGACCGCAAGATATCCCACACGTTCACCGGCCAGGGAGAGCTCCTTGGAATAGGAGGTCAACACAATGGTATGGTCATATACGCCAAACATCCAGGGCACATTCACATCATAGGCAATTTTGCGGTAGGGTTCGTCCGAAATCAAATAAATGCGTTTACCAAACACCTGACTTTTCTTTTCCAGAAGCTGCCCCAGCTCATCCAGTTCCTGTTTGTTATATACCACGCCCGTGGGGTTGTTTGGCGAATTGATCAACATGACCCGTGTATCTCTATTAATAGCAGCGTCAATGGCCCCAAGATCGAGATGAAAGTCGGGCTTGGTAGAGACGGTTTTAAGATTGGCTCCGGAAATAAAAGCATACTGGTTGTACCCCACAAAATATGGGGCCGGCACCAGGATCTCTTCGCCCGGATTAACCAAGGCTTTTAAGGCATCATTCAGAGCACCCGCAGCCCCCACACTCATGACCACCAAATCCGCAGTCATCCCAACCCCGCACTGGGCGTTCAGGTAATCGGCCACGGCCTGGCGCACCCAGGGGTATCCTGCATTGGGCATATATCCGTGAGAAGTTGCGGCATCATTGATCAGACCCAGCAGCGTTTCCTTGACCACCGGCGGCGGCGGGACATCGGGATTTCCCAACGAAAAATCAAACACGTTATCAGCCCCGAACTGTTCTCTCATCCGGATGCCCTCCTCGAACATTTTTCTGATCATGGATGCGGATTTTACGATTCCAACCATCTTGTCTGCAATTGGCATGGCAGCACCTCTTTGTTATGTTAAGTTAAGTGTAAATCAATATTTGGAAGACACCATAACGTAAAACGCTTTAAACCAAAACGTTTAATTTATCCACGCATAGGCCAATCTCATTTAAATATCTCCTGGAAATAATAAGGAGGGTCAATCTTGGATAAAATTGTTGTTCTTGCATCTTGCCTTATTCAATATATTCCAGTATAACTTAATTAAATTAATTATTTATAAACTTATAGGAGGCAAAAACATTGAATAAAATTGCTGTACTTGCCGGAGATGGTATTGGTCCTGAGGTCATGCCACAGGCAATCAGAGTGCTTGATAAGGCCGCTGAACTTTTTGATTTTGAATTATCCTATGAATATGCAGATGTGGGCGGTGCCGCCATTGATAATCATGGCAAAGCGCTGCCGGCCTCAACCCTGGCATTGTGCGAACAAAGCGATGCCATTTTGTTTGGTTCGGTGGGGGGACCTAAATGGGAACATCTGCCACCGGAGCAACAGCCTGAACGTGCGTCGCTTTTGACGCTGCGCAAACACTTTGGTTTATACTGCAACCTAAGACCCTCCAAAGTATTCCCTTCCCTTGCGTCCGCCTCCCCCCTGAAACCGGAAATCATAAAAGACGGATTTGACATTTTATGTGTCAGAGAACTGACCGGCGGGATCTATTTTGGTGTACCCAGGGGCAAAAGAGGCAGCGGCCAGGAGGAAACCGCATTTGATACCATGGTATATTCCAGATTCGAAATTGAGCGGATTGCCAAAATGGCGTTTGAGGCCGCCAGGAAAAGACGCAGCATTGTAACCTCTGTGGATAAGGCCAATGTACTCACCGCCATGGTTCTGTGGCGGGAAGTGGTCATAGAAGTCTCCAAATTATATCCGGATGTCACCTTGAATCATATATACGTTGACAATGCCGCCATGCAGCTTATCCGAAACCCCCACCAGTTTGACGTGCTTTTATGTGGAAATATGTTTGGTGATATTATATCTGACGAATGTGCCATGATTACCGGATCAATGGGGCTGCTCTCCTCGGCAAGCCTGAATGAAAAAAAATTCGGCCTTTATGAGCCGGCCGGCGGCTCTGCGCCGGACATTGCGGGCAAAGGTATAGCCAACCCCATTGCCCAGATCCTGTCCGCGGCCATGATGCTGAAATATTCCTTTGAACAAATCCGGGCAGCTGATGCCATTGAAGCCGCAATTTCCGACGTTCTTGATCAAGGAATCCTCACTGCAGATCTGACGGATAAAAAAGAAAATGCTGTCAATACTGAGGAAATGGGAACTGAAATTATCAATGCTCTGACAAAGACTCACAGAGCCTAACGCATCATTATTTAACCCTGCACACCCCGGCCATCAAGAATCTTTTTCTCGATGGCCGGTTTTTTTGTCTTTATTTATTTGTGCATTCCTCAAAAACACAAAGGGCTTTTGAGTTTCCTCAAAAGCCCTTTGCTTTATTGTGGCGGGAGTGACGAGACTCGAACTCGCGGCCTCTAGCGTGACAGGCTAGCGTTCTAACCAACTGAACTACACCCCCGTAACTTGTCTGCTGTGGTGGGCGATGCAGGGATCGAACCTGCGACTTCAAGCTTGTAAGGCTTGCACTCTACCAGCTGAGTTAATCGCCCGAAACGGAAGCATATATACCAAGCACCAATCTGTGTGTCAAGTAAAATTATTATTATTTTTTATTTTTTTTACCGCCCCTTGGAATTCAATCAAATCCTTGCAATATTACGGGGACATTGATATGCTACCCTATTAATATGTAACCATTATAGAATAATTGGATGCAAAATCTTATCATCTCTTTTCCTGACAACAATCAAAATAAAACAAGGGCTGTCTTACGTATAAAGTCCCTGATTTATAGCGTTATAATGTCAGCAGCAAAAGTTTAATTTAGGAGTCGATAATGGAACCTGTTCAGGGATACCTGGAAATCATGGACAAGGGGTTTGGTTTTCTAAGGAATATTGAAGAAAATTTCAATCCCAAGCCTGAAAATCCCTATGTACCCAACAGCCTGATACGCAAACTCAATCTCAGGGAAGGAAGCTTTATTCAGGGTTATGGAGAAAAAAAGAGCCCACAGAATGTAAACATTGCGCTCATACGTATTGAGACCATCAACAACCTTCCCTTTGACGAGTTCATAAGAACGCCAATGCTCCAGGAGCAGGTCAGCATCAACCCCTTTGAAAGGTACCATCTTGCCCAGGGGCCTGATGACTTAACAGGAAAAGCGTTGGATCTGATTGTTCCGATCGGCATGGGGCAGCGAGGTTTGATCATCTCCCCGCCAAAATCCGGAAAAACAACAATTTTAAGACACATGGCCAATTCGGTGGTTCTCAATCACCCTGATGCCGAGGTATTTGTCCTACTTGTGGATGAACGGCCTGAGGAAGTTACCGATTTCCAAAGAGGACTGAAAGAGGCCCATGTGCTCTATTCTTCTGCTGACCAACAAACCGGCCAGCATATGAGGATGACCCGACTTGCGATGCACGCGGCCATCAGATGCACGGAAATAGGCCAGGATGCCGTAGTTTTCATCGACTCTTTAACCCGGATGACCAGGGCGTTTAATATTGATACCGATTCCTATGGCAAAACCATGAGTGGCGGCCTTGGCGCCAATGCAATGGAGTTTCCCAGAAAAATTTTTGGGGGTGCCCGAAAACTTGAGAACGGCGGTTCCCTTACAATCATCGCTACCATTCTGGTCGAGACCGGCAGCCGTATGGATGATGTTATTTTCCAGGAATTCAAAGGCACCGGCAATATGGATCTTTATCTGTCCAGGGAGTGTGCTGAACAAAGAATCTGGCCGGCCATTAATATCAACAAATCCGGTACCCGGAAAGAAGATCTGCTCATGGAACCTGAAGAATATGAGGCCATGGTGAATATTCGCCGCAGCCTTGCGTCGTTAGATGAAGTCACAGCCATGTCACAGTTTTTGTCCATAATCGAAGATGGCATATAAAGACAGTACGTTCCCATATCTTTAAAAATAAAAAAAATCGCGGCACTCATTCAAGTGCAGCGATTTATTATTTTGACATGCCCAAAGAACTTGTTAAAAGGCAGACACTATACGACCAAGGCATGCTCAAGCACTTCAGACATACTTTCCACATAGACGATATCAAGCTGGTTTTGAATCGTTTTGGGAACGTCTATGATGTCTTTTTTATTTTCCTCACAGAGAATAACCTTTTTAATCCCATTGGCATGGGCAGCCAGAAGCTTTTCCTTTAGGCCGCCAATGGGCAGTACCCGTCCGCGAAGCGTAATTTCCCCTGTCATGGCCACTGTCCGGCTTACGGGGCGACCAGTGAGAATGGAAACCACTGCCGTGCACATGGCAATGCCGGCTGAAGGCCCATCCTTTGGAATAGCCCCTTCGGGCACATGGATATGGATGTCTGTATCCTTGTAAAAGTCTTCCCTGATGTTAAGACTGCCACTCCTTGAACGGACATAAGATACAGCTGCCTGAGCGCTTTCCTTCATCACATCCCCAAGTTTTCCGGTAACCATGACTTTTCCCCTGCCCGGCATAGTTACAGCCTCAATGGTTAAAAGCTCACCGCCTGCCTGGGTCCAGGCCAGCCCGGTAACAATCCCGGTTTTATCTTCCTGCTCCAGAATGGAATTTCTAAATTTAGACTGCCCCAGATATTTTGAAACCGTATTTGCCGTAACCTGATATTTTTTACGTGTATTGGTCCGCACGATTTCCGTGGCAATTTTTCTAAGCACAGAAGAAAGCTCACGCTCAAGATTTCTCACCCCGGCTTCCTTGGTGTACTGCTTGATAATCATTTCAACAGCAGCTTTTGAAAAATAGATTTCGCGGTCATCCAGCCCGTTTTCCTGCATCTGCTTGGGAATCAGGTAGCCGGTGGCAATCTGATATTTTTCATAATCGGTATACCCTGGTATATGGATCACCTCCATGCGGTCACGCAGGGGAGCCGGGATCTCATACAGGGTGTTTGCTGTGGTGATAAACAAAATTTCTGACAGATCGTAATCAACTTCAAGATAATGATCGTTGAAATTCCTGTTCTGTTCAGGATCCAGAGCCTCCAGAAGAGCGGAAGAGGGATCACCTCTAAAATCACTGGTCATTTTATCAATTTCGTCCAGGCAGAATACCGGGTTATTATATCCCACTTTTTTCAAGGTTTGGATAATCTTTCCAGGCATAGCACCTACATAGGTTCTTCGGTGCCCTCGAATCTCGGCCTCATCACGGACCCCACCCAGGGAAATCCGGGCAAAGGAACGTCCGGTGGCCGCCGCCACAGACCGGGCAAGGGATGTCTTGCCGACCCCCGGAGGTCCCACCAGACACAGAATCGGACCTTTTATTTTTTTAACCAGAATCTGCACAGCCAGATACTCAAGGATTCTCTCCTTGGGTTTTTGCAAACCGTAATGGTCCCGATCCAAAATCTGTTCAGCTTTCACAAGTTCATTTTTGACGCGTTTTTTCCGGTACCAGGGCAGGGAGACCAACCAGTCGATGTAATTTCTAACCACTGTTGCTTCCGAGGAGGTTGCAGACATCAGCTTAAGCTTTTCCAACTCTAATCGCACAACACCAGCGGCCTCTTTAGGCATGCGCTTGGCCTTGATCCTTTTTTCAAGATCAACAAACTCAGCACCCTGGCCATCCTCGCCCATTTCCTTTCGGATCGCCCGCATCTGCTCGTTAAGGTAGTGGCGTTTTTGAAGTTTATCCATCTGTTCTTTGACCCTGCCCTTGATCTTTTGGGACATGGAAAAAACTTCAGTCTCTTTCTGGATAAACTTTAGGAGCAAAAAGAAACGTTCTTCAATATCACCGCACTCCAACAACTTCTGCTTATCCTGAACCTTGAAAGGCAGTTGGGCGGCAATGGTATCGGCATACCTTGACGGATACTGCTCCAAGGCATGCAGTCCCTTGAAAAAACTTTTGGAAACCACTCCGGACAAGGCGACATAATGCTGAAACGCTTCATGAACCGTCCGAATGGAAGCCTCAGTATTGGCATCGGTCAACTGTTTTTCAGGAACGCCCACATAATCAACAACCTGAAAACTGTCCTGATCAAACATTTTAATGATACAGCCCCGGCAAACCCCTTCAACCAATGCCTTTACCGTACCATCGGGCAGGCGTAACAACTGGGTGATCCGGGCCTCGGTTCCCACCTGAAAAAGATCCTGAATAGTGGGTTTCAGAACATCAGGATCTTTCTGGGTCGTAAGAAAAATTTTCTTATCTCCGCCCATGGCCTGGGAAAGCGCCTTGATGGATTTTTCTCTTCCCACAAAAATAGAGGTTGTCACAAAGGGAAAGAGAACAATATCCCTCAGCGGCACCAAAGGAAGAGTTTTCTTCTCCTTTTCATGTCCATCCTCAGGGTTGAAAAAACGGGAAATACTGATCATGGATGGAAACTTTCTATCTAAGCCTGCTTTTTGGGCTGTTCATACAGCAAGATGGGATCCTCGTTGTTTAACACCACTTCTTCGCCCACCACACATTCAACCACATCTTTTTTGGAAGGAAGTTCATACATGATGTTCATCATGGTTTCCTCCATAATGGCACGCAGCCCTCTGGCCCCGGATTTTCTGGTAACGGCTTCCTTGGCCATGGCTTCAAGGGCCTCATCCGTAAACTGCAGATTTACCCCTTCAATGCGAAAAAGCTCCTGATACTGCCGAACCAGTGCATTCTTTGGCTCGGTCAGAATCTTGACCAAAGAGCTTTCATTGAGTTCACCTATGGACGTTATGATAGGCAGGCGTCCTAAAAATTCGGGGATCAGACCGAATTTAATCAAATCTTCGGGCTTTACCCGCTCCAGCAGTTCTCCGATATTCACATCCTTTTTATCTGCGATTTTGGCACCAAATCCCATGGTCTTCTGGGTCAAACGGCGCTCAACCACTTTCTCAAGACCATTAAAGGTCCCACCGCAGATAAACAGGATATTTGAGGTATCCACCTTTACATAATCTTGCTGGGGATGTTTTCTTCCCCCCTTGGGAGGTACTGAAGCGATTGTACCCTCAATGATCTTGAGCAGGGCCTGCTGAACCCCCTCTCCAGAGACATCCCGGGTAATTGAAGGGTTGTCCCCCCGCTGGGAGATTTTATCTATCTCATCAATGTAGATAATACCTTTCTGGGCCTTTTCAATGTCATAATCAGCATTTTGAACCAGTGAAAGAATGATATTCTCCACATCCTCGCCAACATAGCCGGCTTCGGTCAGGGCCGTGGCATCGGCAATGGCAAAAGGGACATCCAGAAACCGGGCAAGGGTTTGGGCAAGAAGGGTTTTCCCACATCCGGTAGGACCTATGATCAGAATATTGCTTTTCTGAATCTCGACGTCATCACCCCTTTTTACCAGATGTGAAGCCAGACGTTTATAATGGTTATAAACCGCCACGGACAAAACTTTTTTGGCACGATCCTGTTCTATAATATATGAATCAAGCTGCTCCTTGATCTGCTTTGGCACCATGAATTCCTTGGCACTCTCGGGCTCGACAGCCAGCTCTTTTTCTTCATCTTCAATAATCTCACCGCACAGCTTAATACATTCATTGCATATATAGACGCTGGGCCCGGCTATCAGCTTTTTTACTTCCTTTTGGTTTTTACCGCAGAATGAGCAGAAAAACTGATCGTTTGTATCCTCTTTTTTGGCCATATTTTATGACTCCTTTGACGCTTCCTCCTCAGAGGTCTCTTCCAATTGGCTTCTGTCACTGACCACACGGTCAACAATGCCGTATTCCAAAGCTTGCTGCCCGGACATGAAAAAATCACGCTCCGTATCAGCCGCAACCCTTTCAATATTCTGTCCCGTATGCTTTGATAAAATTTCGTTCAACACATCTTTCATTCTTAAAATTTCGGTGGCTTGAATCTTGATGTCAGTGGCCTGGCCCTGGGCCCCCCCCATTGGCTGATGAATCATAATCCTGGCATTGGGCAGGGCAAACCGTTTGCCGGCTGTTCCGGCAGTAAGAAGCAGCGCCCCCATACTGGCTGCCTGGCCAATACACACCGTTGCCACATCCGGCTTGATGTACTGGATGGTGTCGTATATAGCCATGCCTGCTGTAACAACGCCGCCCGGGGAATTGATATAAAAATTGATATCTTTATCAGGATCTTCGGATTCAAGAAACAGCATCTGTGCAACAATGAGGTTGGCAACTTCATCGTCGATGGCAGATCCTAAAAAAATAATCCTGTCTTTTAAAAGCCGTGAATAGATATCATAAGCACGTTCTCCCCTATTGCTCTGCTCAACAACCATTGGAATAAGAGGCACGATTTAACTCCTTGTCATGATCTAAAATATTATTTTTTACGCTTCTGCACCTTCTTCTTCAGTTTGTGCATCAGCGGTTTGCGCATCTTCCGGCGACACTTCAATTACGCTGCTTTTTTCTATTATAAGATCAATGGCCTTTTTTTCAAGCTGGGTATGTTTATAATATTCAAGCTGACGCTGGTCCAGGTTGAAAAAATTCTTGATGGCATCTTTTGTCGCACTCATGGCCTGGGCCATCTCTTCAAAGCTTGCATCAAGTTCTTCATCGCTAAGCTCAATCTTCTCCTGGGCAATCATCTTATCCAGAACCAGGTGACGGCGGGCCTGCTTTTCAGCCACATACCTGTATTTTTCCTGCATAAGTTCCCGGCTTAAGCCGACTTCTTCAAGGGAGGTATTGTTCTGGGAATAGGCTTGTTCCGTTTCGGAAATAATCCCGTTAAGCTCACCTTCAACCAGGGCTTGAGGAACTTCAAAGTCTATTTTTTTAAGGATTTGACTAAAAACCTGTTCGCTCATCTCATGCTTGACTCTCTGGGCAATCCCCTTTTCCAGGTTATCCCGGATGGCAGCTTTTACCTCATCAAGGGTTTTGTATTGTTCAAGGCCTTTTACAAGATCATCATTGGCTTCGGGCAGCACCTCTTCCTGGATCTCCTTAAGTGTAACCTTATATTCAATGGTTTTTCCTTTCAGATTCTCATCATGAAAATCATCTGCGTAAACCACTTCAATGTCCAGATCCTGAACCGGAATGGCACCGATAAGTTTTTCGGAAAATTCCTTAGGCAACGGCGCCATGTTAATAGCCGTAACATAATTTTCAACTTTAGGGGTATGCTCAAAGGCTTCGCCATTTAAAAAGCCTTCATAATCAATCAGAACAAAGTCGCCTTCTTTTACCGGACGCGCTTCTTCGACCTTCCGCTTTGTGGCCATGGTCTTTTGCAGCATATATATCTGGCTTTCAATCTCAGCCTCGCTTACTTCATAAAGTGTCTTTTTAATTTCAAGACCTTGGAAATCAATATCATCCAGTTGGGGTTTAACCTCCACAGTGATCTCAAATGCATAATCAGCATCCGGCTTGAGTTCCGGCGGATCAAGTTGGGGCCCGCCCACGATATCCAACTTATGATTTTCAACAGCTTCAATAAAAGATTCCTGGATCAGGCGCGGAGCAACCTCGGCATGAACGTCTGCGGCAAACCGGTTTTCAAGCACTTTTCTGGGAACTTTTCCTTTTCGAAAACCTTTGATCTCGACCGTTTTTTTCAAATTGGCATAGGCTTTATCTAACTCTTTGGAAATTGTTTCCTTAGGGATTTCAAAAGAAAGCACTTTTTTAATACTGCTCTGATCTTCGATTTTTACCTGCATGATTTTGTCCTGTTTAATCCTGTTAATTGGCGTTTTTTCTTCAACGCACCTTCAAAAAATAATAATTGTACCCTAACTGATTCATTACATGGCACAAACACTTTACACAAAGTTTATTAAGATACCCCGTCTTCATGGTGGTGTCAAGGAAATTGCCACACCCCCATAGATAGGCCAACGCCTGTGCCATGTAGCTTTTGACTCCATTTCAAAATTATGGGACGGGGCTGACAGGCAAGATTGATCTTGATTTTTTTTATTCCAAATGATAAATGTTGTTTTTATTTTATCGGGGCGTAGCGCAGCCTGGTAGCGCGCCTGCTTTGGGAGCAGGATGTCGGAGGTTCAAGTCCTCTCGCCCCGACCAGTAAAAATAGCCTTTCGGACGATTCCCAACAAAAGCGGTTTTTCCTAAACGAAATTTCTTCAGACCACCCGACCTTGATAACAAGCCTTTTCCGATACTTTACAATCAAAACATTTCATGGTCGCAAGGTGAGCGCATCAAGGTGATTCAGAAAAGAAAAACAGATTACCGATAGGGCTACACGCCCGCCGATGGGGGCTCTAATAGGTTTCAAAGAGCAAAGAGTTTCCCTGCTTGCGGCCAGGTTGGTTCACGGGTCCGAAACCTTAACGGCAACGAACTATAAATTCCTAAAAAATTATAAATAGGAATTATTCTGTCTCATCTATCAACCTTCAAACCATTCCACTTTTTTAATAAAAAAAAACAGTTGTTAAAAAATCAAACGGTTAAAAATAAAACACACTTGGTTCATCTCATGGCACCCATCCTGCAGAATGTTCCCGTGCTTTTCAATGCAAGGGGCTCGAAAAAATACACTCCGCAGAGTTTATGCCGGATTTATTTCTTCCGAGGCCCTAAGTAAAACAAAGGAAAAACTCCATGGACATGGCCGCTCAAATCCACAAAACCCGCAAAGCGTTCCCGGATCTTTACCACACCATGCACTGGCTTTCCCCTGGGGCAACCAGCGCTGCTGAAGCCCTGCGAAGAGAACTGCTTGATGAGATATCCACCCACACCCAAGCCAGGTGGGAATTTGCCGGCACCAAACTGTATACCCACGCCCTATCCCCGGGCTGTGCCCTGTGCGGACAAGGAACCTGGTCATGCCTGTTCATAAACGGCATCTGCAACGCACGATGTTTTTACTGTCCATCGGAACAAAAAGACCCGGGTCCGCCAATGACAAGTTCAATTGAATTTGAACGGCCAAAGGACTATGCAGACTATGTAAAAAAATTTGGCATCCGGGGCGTGGCGTTCAGCGGCGGAGAACCCATGATCAGCTTTGACCGGATCACCCGTTTTTTAGATCTCCTTGGCCGGGATGCGCCTGATCTTTCCCATATATGGATGTATACCAACGGCATCCTTGTCACCACAGATCGCCTGAAAATCCTTAGAGACAATGGCCTTAAGGAAATTCGTTTTGATTTGTCCGCCGTGGACTATGCCCTGGATAACCTGAAAAAGGCCGTGGGAATCATCCCCATTGTAACGGTCGAAATCCCGGCAATCCCCGAGGATCTGGAACGAACAAAGCCCCTTCTCAAAACACTTGCCGACCTTGGGGTCAATTATCTCAACCTTCACCAGATCCGGTGTACCCATTTCAACCTGCCCAAACTGATTCAGCGAGGCTACACATTTTTGCATGGTCCCGGGGTGGCTGTGCTTGAAACCGAGCTTACGGCCCTTGAACTTATTCAATACAGCCTGGATAATAACATAAACCTGCCCATAAATTATTGCGCATTCACCTATCGCCAGCAATTCCAGAAAGCTGCGGCAAGGAAACGAAATGCAAATCTTATCAAAAATGGGTGGGAGGACATTACACCCACCGGATTTATCCGAACCATGACCCTTTCAGGAGACTTAAGTTCGGTCAACAACATTTCAAAATATCTTGAAACAAAAGGTAAAAAAGGAACAGACTGGACCACCGACAAAGAGGGCATTACCATCCCCGGGAGCCTGTGGCCCAACGGCCTGGATCTTTCAGGCTTGACCCTGACAGTGAAATACCATGCCACGGCCTTGCGCGCTGCCCCGTCAATGCGCTACCCGAATATACCGATTCAACTGAATCAAGACAGGCAGGTCATTATCGAAAAGGACAACCAGCAGCAAAGTATTCAAATTGCCGGTCCAAAAATTCCTGGGTTTGCCAAGAAATTTCTCTACCCACAGGAACCTCATCCAAATCAGGCTGAATCCGGCCTTGATCTTGAATTGGAAGAAAAAATTTGCAGTTTTGAAAATTTTTCCCCAGGCCTTGCCCCCTATTATTAACGACCTGTTAAGGACCGTTAAGAATTGAACCTGCGCCTTGACAAAAACCGAAGGCCTGCTCTACTGTAACCATAACCCATGGCTCTCACAGCAGGCAGAACAAATACAGCTCTGGCTGCCCGTATCTGTTGACCATTACAACTTGGTGAAAAAATGCCTGCTAAATTCAGGATTAATCTTGAGGGCGTGGAATATTATCTTAGGACGGTTCAAAAAAATTTCGAACATATTAACGACAGCCTGGATATGCGCCGGGAACCCATGCGCAATGAAATTGTCGAAAACATGCTTGCCGGCTACCGTTACATCAACACCCTGCTTGACCAGGATTTAAGCTTGGTGGAGCAGGACGGGCTGCACCATTTCCTTGAACTTAACCATATTGTCTTGTGCGGGGAGGACTTAAAAAAAAGAAAGGATTTCCAACAACACATCCTGGCCACAAGCGACCGGTTTTACAGCCAGAAGGAATTCTGCATCAAAGACCTGCGTTCCTGGGCAAAGAATCATAAGCATATAACTCCCTGGAAACGCGCCGCCGGCCTATATATTCTCCATGTCAGCCAGCCCCAGCTCTTTTTTGAAGGCAACCACCGGACCGGCGCTCTTTTGATGAGCAGTATTCTTGTCCGTGGCGGCAAGCCCCCTTTTGTTCTGACGGTGGACAATGCCAAAGCATATTTTGACCCGTCAAGCCTTGCCAAAGCTACAAAAAAGGATATGATGGGTAAATTATATAAACTGCCAAAAATAAAAAAGAAATTTGCAAAGTTCCTTGAAGCCCAAGCCAATCCGGAATTGCTGATCCGGCCGTTTTGACGCCTGCAAAATCCTTGAAATCTACGCCTAAAGCGCCTTTTCTCCTCCTGCTGTTTTGACTTACAAGCCCCTCATCAAATCTTAACAAAATCATAACATTTCAAGAGTAGTAATAAAGTAGTAATGTTGATCGTGTTAATTCTTAACCCTTAACCCAAAAGTATAGTTTGAAATGTTAACAATTAGGAGAATCAAATGAAACTCAAATCTTTACTTAATGTTGCTTTATCCGCTGCCGTTGCAGCATCCTTCATGATTGCGGGCTCCGCAACTGCAGCGCCAATCAAAATCACCGGTGCCGGCGCAAGCTTTCCTGCACCAATTTACAGCGAATGGTTCAAAGACTTTGCCAAAAAAACCAATGGCGAAATCAAAGTGGATTACCAGTCCATCGGTTCCGGTGGCGGCATCAAAAACTTCATTGGCCACACCGTTGATTTCGGTGCCAGTGACGCAGCCATGAAGCAAAGCGAAATTGATGAGGTACCCGAGGGTGTTCAGCTGCTGCCCATGACCGCAGGTGCGATTGTTATCGCCTACAACCTGCCCGGCATTGACGGACTCAAACTGCCCAGGAACGTATATCCCGAAATTTTCCTGGGCAAGATCACCAAATGGAATGACGCCAAAATCGTTGCTGCCAACCCCGGCGTAAAACTGCCTGATACCCCCATCACCGTTGTTGTGCGTTCTGACAAATCCGGAACGACCTTTGGTTTCACCGGTCACTTAAGCGCCATCTCTTCTGATTTCAAATCTGCTGTAGGCCAGGGCACAATGGTTCAGTGGTCCGCCGGCAACATGGTAAAAGGCAAAAAAAATGACGGTGTATCTTCCGCCATCCGCCAGACGCCTGGCGCCATCGGTTACACCGAATACGGTTTTGCCAAGCTGAACAAACTGCCCACGGCATGCCTGGAAAACAAAGCCGGCAAATTTGTATGCCCCGGACCTGAAGGAGGTGCTGCGGGACTTGCCAACGCTGTGCTGCCCGAAAACATGATCGTGTTCATCGACGATCCTGAAGGCGATACATCCTACCCCATTGTAACCTTTACCTGGATGATGTTCTACAAAAAGAATAAAAGCGCAGAATTGGCCGAAGCGCTTCGCAACATGGTTGAATACTGCCTGGATGAAGGTCAGAAAATAGCCGACAAAGCCGGTTATATCCCCCTTCCCGAAAGTGTTGTAGAAAAAGTTAAAGCCGCTTCCAAAAACATTCAATAAGATTTATCCTCTTACTTGATCAGGGGCACTTTCATGATTAAAATGAAAGTGCCCTGTTTCTTATTCCGGAGACTAAAAAAAAATGGCCGACAATGAATCTTTGGGTAACATCGGTGGCAGGACATTATCCAAACCGCCCACCCCGGGAGACATTTTTTTTGACAAATCATTCAGGTTTCTGACCCGCGCCTTTACCTGGGCCACCATTTTCCTGCTGGCCTTCATCGTCTATAAAATCGGAGGGGAAGCGCTGCCGGCTTTTTCGGATCTGGGAATCAACTTTTTGTTCACCTCTGCCTGGGATTCAAGCGAAGATTTGTACGGTCTTCTGCCCCAAATATGGGGAACACTTTACAGTTCGTTTCTTGCCCTCATCCTTGGCGGTTTTTTCGGAATCACCATTGCAATATTCATTACCCAGGATTTTCTTCCATATCAAATTGAAATTACATTAAAAAATATTATTGAACTGCTTGCCGCCATCCCAAGCGTTGTTTACGGGCTGTGGGGCATTTATGTTCTGGTTCCCCTGATCCGTCCCTTTGCCAATTTTCTGCACGAGTATCTGGGCTGGATTCCTTTTTTTTCCACCCGGCTTTCGGGCCTGGGCCTTCTTCCTGCAGCACTGGTGCTGTCCATCATGATCCTGCCCACGGTTGCAGCCATTTCCCAGGATGCCTTCAAAGCCATACCCCAAAAAACCAAGGAGGCGGCCTTTGGCATGGGCACCACCCGCTGGGAGGCCATTCTGCTGGTTTTGCTGCCCACGGCATCCGGTGGTATTTTCGGGGCCCTTGTACTGGGGTTTGGCCGGGCACTTGGTGAAACCATGGCCCTTGCCATGCTTATCGGCAGTATGTCCACCGTTACGCTGTCCGTCCTTTCCCCGGCAGACACCATTGCCGCCCTTCTGGCCAACACCTTTCCCGAAGCAGATCGAGGACTTGAAACCGGCGCGCTGATGTATGCCGCCTGCGTACTCTTGCTGATTACCCTGCTCGTGAATATTGCAGGTGCTGTCATTGTTGCCAAGACAACACAGGGAGGAGATAAAAGATGAGCCAGACCGGCCTTGAACACCCGAAGTTGGAACGTCAGCCCATGGAGCCAAGGGCGCTTAAATCGATCATTCTAAGCGGCATCACCATTGTCTGCGCGATCACAGCATGTATTCCCTTATTTTCAGTTCTTATCATGCTGTTCTACCGGGGCGGCAAGCGACTGACCTTTCAACTGTTCTACACCCTGCCGCCAGGTGCTTTTGACAGCGCCGGGGTCGGCGGATTCGGCAATGCCATCTTGGGTACCGCTTTTATGGTGGGTATTGCCGGTTTGATCAGCGTCCCTTTTGGCATCCTGGCAGCAATTTATCTGGCAGAACTTGACCCCTACAGCAAAATTTCCGAAATTGCCAGATTCTGCGCAAAAACCATGACCGGTCTGCCATCTATCATTGCCGGCGTTTTTGCCTATGCTATTGTTGTCCTTGTCATGGGTCATTACTCTGCATGGGCCGGGGGCATTGCTCTTTCCCTGCTGATGATCCCCACCGTCATGCTCACGGCCGAAGAAGCCATTAAAATGGTGCCCAACCCCATGCGCGAAGCAGCCTACGGCATGGGGTGCACCCCGGCCCAGAGCCTGATAAAGGTCATTTTACCCGTTGCCATGCCAGGCATCATCACAGGTGTTGTCCTTGCCGTGGCCAGGGCTGCCGGAGAAACGGCACCGTTGCTGTTCACAGCACTTTTTTCCGAAAGCTGGCTTTCCCCCAACGATCCCACGGCATCTTTGGCCGTACTGATCTACAACTGGTCATCCAGCCCCTATGAAAATCTTATTGAACTGGCCTGGGCCGCATCGCTGATCCTCGTTGTACTGGTATTTATCCTCAACATTCTCAGCCGCACCATCGGTGGTAAAATAAAACGATAGCTTTAAATCATGAACAAGGGAGTATAAACGCCCATGGAAGCATTAAAAGAAATAGATGCAAACGAAACCTATGAAAACGACCTGCCGACGGATGTTGCATTGGATTGTAAAGCCGAACGAATTTATTACGGGGATTTCCTTGCTGTCCGGGACACCCACGTACCCATCAAAAGAAACCAGATCACCGGCTTTATCGGGCCTTCCGGCTGTGGTAAAAGTACGGTGCTTAAAAGTATCAACCGCATGAATGACCTGATCCGGGGGTTCCGGTTTGTGGGGGATATTCGTTTCCACGGAGTCAATATCTATGCCGCCAATATCGACCCCGTGTCGGTTCGTCGCAACATCGGGATGGTGTTCCAGCAGCCCAACCCGTTCTCAATGTCCATCTTTGACAATGTGGCATTTGGCCTGCGCTTGAATCGTTATAAAGGGAACATGCAAGAAAAGGTTGAAAAGGCCCTCAGAAGTGCTGCCCTGTGGAAAGAGGTAAAGGACAAACTTAAAAACAACGGACTGTCCCTTTCCGGCGGCCAGCAGCAGCGTCTGTGCATTGCAAGAGCCATTGCCACGGAACCCCGTGTTCTTCTCATGGACGAACCCTGCTCCGCACTGGACCCCATTGCCACCCGCCAGATCGAAGAGCTGATGGTGAAACTGAAAGAACAGTTCACCGTTGCCATCGTAACCCACAATATGCAGCAGGCAATGCGTGTGGCGGACCAGACTGCTTTCTTTGCGGTGGACATCTCCAGGGGCGGCCGGACCGGCTACCTTGTTGAAATGGGCCCCACAAAAGAACTATTTGAAAATCCCCAGGAACAACTGACCAAAGAGTACCTGCACGGCGAATTCTCCTGATCCAACGCTTTTTGCACAATTAGGCGTAGAACCACCCCTGGAAAAGAGATTTTCCAGGGGTTTTGTCGTTTTTTGTATTCATCCATCCACTACAAATTTGACAATCTTCGTGAACTGATAAATAATTCGTGTGTTTTTTAAACCAATAGGTAAATAAAATACTATGCACACGGTCTTCACCCAAGTCAGAAATGCATTGGGCAAACCCTATGACGATCTTCACTTTCTATTGAAGTGCTTTAAAGAGGTGCTGGAGGAAAATAATCAGCAGAAGCTGGTTGGTTTGCTTCCATGGATAAACGCTACACTTCCCTCAGATTCAGACCTAACAAGCAATGAATACATCCATATGATGTCGATGTGTTTTCAGCTGTTAAATCTGGTCGAGGTGAATGGAGCGGTACAAAGTCGTCGACGTAAAGAAGATGAAAACATGGCTCAGGTGAACGGACTGTGGGCGAATCAATTCCAATATTTAAAGTCCAAAGGTATCACCGAGTCCCAAATTCTAAACGTCTTGCCTAAAGTTTTGGTCGAACCGGTTTTAACTGCGCATCCGACAGAAGCCAAACGCCCTGTGGTGTTACAGGCATACCGTGGATTATATCTGTTGCTCGTTAAACGCGAGAACCAAATGTATACCCGGATTGAACAAGCGGACATTCGGCAGGAGATCAAACATATTTTGCATCGTTTGTGGCATGTTGGAGAGATCTATATTGAAAAGCCACAGCTGGAGTCGGAGCTGGACAATATTCTGCACTATCTGACCCATGTTTTTCCCAGTGTGATTATGATGCTGGACAAGCGTTTGCGTCAAGCCTGGAAAGAATCCGGATTTGATCCGAAAGCGCTTAATAACTCGGATTTACTGCCGGTGCTCTCATTCGGAAACTGGGTTGGCGGAGACCGCGACGGCCACCCGCTGGTGACGCCGGAAATCACCATACAGACGCTTAAAAAACTGCGTATTCATGCGTTTTATATTATTAAAAATGAATTGAAAGACTTGGCGCAAAAGCTCAGTATCTATCTTAATATATCGGACGTGAGCAAGGATTTTGCTGCACGGATTAAAGAACTCCAAGAGGACGTTGGCGTTAATGCCGAAATTGAGCTCAAAGAACATACCGAGGAAATATTTAAAGCTTATGTACTGATGTTAATTCAGAAAATTCCGATTGATCTGAGCCGGGAATTCAACCTTGAATTAGAAGATAAGCCCAATAGTTACCGCAGTTCCATCAATTTGATTGCTGACTTAAACTTGCTATACGAGGAGCTGGAAAAATGTGGCATGGGCGAGATAGCCCATGTTGATGTTGGTCGGACAAAGCGAATTTTGAAAATCTTCGGTTTCCATTTAGCAAAATTGGATATTCGCCAAAACAGCGCCTATCATGAGAAGGCATTAAAACAGTTGATTACCGCATCGCTTGGGGCTGAAGCAGCCGCGCAGATTGACGCGTCACAGGAGGCAAGGCGCGCTTTCCTGGATCAGGAACTGAAAATCAACCGTCCGTTTTTGGTGCAGCATAACGACCTTGACCAAGAAGGACAAAATGTGATCGGGGCCTTTCAGGTTGTTAGTGATCATGTTCAACGTTACAGCCCCAATGCTTTCGGAAAATTGATTGTGAGCATGACCCGAAATACGGAAGATCTGCTTACAGTTTACCTGTTCCTGCGTGAAGTCGGTTTAATTATAAAAAATAACGATCAGCTGGGTGCACTTCTTCCAGTTGTGCCGCTTTTTGAAACCATTGAAGACTTGAAGTTAAGCCCAGCCATTCTGGCCGATTATCTGTGCCATCCGATTGTAAAAAAAAGTTTGCAGATGCAGTCGTGTAACAATCCCAATGGTGAATTGATTCAGGACGTCATGATCGGTTATTCAGACAGTAACAAGGACGGCGGAGTTCTGGCGAGCGCCTGGTTCTTGCACGAGGCACAGAAAAAATTGACCCAAATAGGCGAAAAACACGGTGTGAAAATCCGTTTCTTCCACGGTACCGGTGGCAGCATCAGTCGTGGCGCGGGACCAAGTCATTGGTTCATCAAAACTTTGCCGCACGGATCAATAAATGGTAATTTTCGGGTTACCGAGCAAGGCGAGACCATTGAGAGAAAATATGCCAACCTGGTGAATGCAGCATATAATCTAGAGCTGATGGTTTCGAGTGTTACAGCACAAACCGTGTTACACGAAAATACCAAAGGCAAGCACGAAGAAGTTGAGAGTCTATTCCATCGCTTAGGTGATCGGGGGCGTCATTATTACCGACAGCTGATTTCCGATCCTGATTTTATCACCTTCTTTTCCCAGGCAACACCAATTGATGTTATCGAGTCGAGCAAAATTGGTTCTCGCCCGGCACGTCGTACCGGGAAACGCAGCATGGAAGACCTTCGGGCAATTCCTTGGGTGTTCAGCTGGTCGCAATCGCGCTTCAACATTACCAGTTGGTATGGTGTCGGCTCCACCTTGAATGAACTGAAAAACCAAAGCCCGAAGGCGTACGAAAATTTGCTTCATTTCGTTGAATACGATCCTTTTGCACGTTATGTGATGACAAATTTGGACAGTAGCCTGGCATCCACGGATGTGCGGATTATGGAAAAGTATGCTTCGTTGGTTCAAGAGGTGGAGATTCGTGACCGAATCATGGGGATGATTAAAAATGAACTGGACTTAACGCGTAAGATCGTGGTCGATGTGTTGAAACGACCAATTAACGAACGACGCATTAATCACTATTACTCAACCATACTCAGAGCCGAGGCGCTTAATAATTTGCATGATGCGCAGGTTGAATTGCTACAAAAATGGCGCGAAGCTAAAAACGCTAAGTCGAAAAAAGAGGACCATTATCTATTTGCCCTTTTGCAGTGTGTTAATGCAATTGCCAACGCACTCGGAACAACAGGTTGATCTGGAAAACAGATTTCAATTTTGCCGAGGCTCTTTTTATATAACGGCCATGTCTTGACGGACACAACAAACAATGAAAGATGTGAGTAGTGAGAAAACAGCTTGTTTTAAATCTCACTACTCAATACTCATAACTTTCTTATAAAAAGCAATGCAGGGCTAAAAGGGACGCTGTAGGCGCTTCTCCCTCTTGTTTCATCTATCTTGTTTCTAATTTCTTGCAAATATCATTGAAAAACCTTGCTCAATTTGATTTAATCCATAGTTTATGATTATTTAATGGTATTCTAACCCGTTAAAGAAAGGGCGGCATGTTACCCGATATCAGCGGCATCATTATAATAGCCGGAAATTACGGCAGCGGCAAAAGTGAAACGGCCGTCAACCTGGCAGTCGTTTCCCGGCGGGCGGGAAAAAGTGTCAAGATAACGGATCTGGACCTGGTCAACCCCTATTTCAGAAGCAGGGAAGCCAAAAAACCTCTGGAAGATTTAGGCGTGGAAGTGGTGCTGCCGGACAAAAAATACATGCATGCGGATCTGCCCATCCTTACCTCTGCTGTGGGTGACATGATTAAAAATCCAGCCCAGGTGACCATTTTGGATGCAGGTGGCGATGGTGCAGGAGTGACTGTGCTTGCCGCCCTGGCAGATGTGCTTAAGAAAAGCCATGTCAAACTGCTGCAGGTCATTAACCCGTTGCGACCCAATACCAGCGATGTCCAAGGCTGCATTAAAATAAAGGCGCAGATCGAAGCCGCCGCAAAGTTGCCTGTCTCTGGCCTGATTTCCAATGCCAACCTTCTTGACGAGACCACGCCGCAAATTATTTATGACGGTTACAATCTGGTGACCCGGGTATCCGAAGCCACCGGTCTTAATATTGAATTTATAACAGCGTCGACCAGGCTTATGCCCCAACTTGACACGGAACGGATATCCTGCCCGATCCTGCCCATTGACCGGTTGCTGGCATTCCCCTGGACACGCACTTAACACCAAGGAGTACTACTTACAATGGCATATAAACACATTATTGATGCCGAAAGGTGCAAAGGGTGCGGTCTTTGTGTGCATTTCTGCCCGAAAAACGTGCTTGAGATCACCGACAAGGTAAATGCCAAAGGGCATTTTCCGGCCTTCCAGGCCAGACCGGAGGACTGCATTCACTGCGCCATTTGCTGCACCATGTGTCCGGATGTGGCTATAAGTATAGTTGAAGAACAAAGTGCTTAATTTTTTATAACAGCCATGGGCTGACCTGACATATCAACTGCCAGGCATAGCCCACAACAAAGGTTGAAAGATCTGAGTAACGTACCCAGACTTTCTTATAAAAGGACAAGAGAAAATGGCTAAAGTCTTAATGAAAGGCAATGAAGCAATCGGCGAAGCCGCCATCAGGGCGGGTTGTCTAAACTATTTTGCATACCCCATCACGCCCCAGTCGGAAGTCGCCGAATATCTGAGCAAACGCCTGCCCGAAGTGGGTGGTGTGTTTCTCCAGGGCGAAAGTGAAGTGGCCGTGGGGTATATGATTTTTGGCGCATCAGGCGCCGGAGAGCGTGTCATGACGACGTCATCATCTCCGGGCATAAGTCTGATGAGCGAAGCAATTTCCTATATTGCTGCGGCCGAGTGCCCGGCCGTATTTGTCAATATCATGAGAGGCGGCCCGGGGTTGGGCGGAATTCTGCCGTCCCAGGGTGATTATTTCCAGGCAACCAAGGGCGGCGGCCACGGGGACTACCATCTGATGGTCCTGGCACCCGACGGTGTTCAGGAAGCCGTGGAGATGACCATGCAGGCATTCACCCTGGCTGAAAAATACAGAAATCCCGTCATGATCTTGGGTGACGGCATGATCGGTCAAATGATGGAACCGGTGGAATTTCCGGATGATCTGAAAACCGAACCCAGCAATAAGGATGACTGGGCCACCAACGGTATGTCTACCCGAAAGAGCAAAAAGCCGAATCTGGTGAAATCTCTGTTCCTGGATTCGACTGAATTGAACCAGCATAACATGAACCTCAAGGCCAAATACGAACAGATGAAAAAGGAAGATGTTCAGTATGAGCTTTATAATGCGGACGGGGAGTATCAAATTCTGCTGGCAAGCTACGGTACCATGAGCCGTGTATGCCGCACCGCCATTGACATGCTCAAGGAAGAGGGCATTGAAGCGGCCATGTTCCGCCCCAAGACCTTATTTCCCTTTCCTGAAAAACAGGTGCATGATGCCGCAGCTAAAGATAGCTGTAAATGCGTTATCAGTATTGAAATGAGCATGGGTCAGATGGTGGAGGATGTCCAGCGTTGTGTTATGGGCAAAAAACCGGTGGAATTTTACGGGGAGTGCGGTGGTGAAATCCCGTCACCTGAAAAAATCATCGAAATCGTAAAAGAGCTGATCGGGTAATGCGCCGGTCAAGGAGAAAATAATGGGAAAAGCTTTTTCTACGCCAGAGGCGTTAACAGACAATTACACCCACTATTGTCCCGGCTGCACCCACGGCATTGTCCACCGACTGGTGGCCGAGGCCATAGACGAATTAGGCATTCGGGAAAAGACCGTTGGCATCGCCCCTGTGGGATGCGCTGTCCTGATCTACAACTACTTTGACTGTGACTTCCAGGAAGCCGCCCACGGCAGGGCCCCTGCCATGGCAACCGGTATCAAGCGGGTACGTCCGGATCTGATGGTATTCACCTACCAGGGAGACGGTGACCTTGCCAGTATCGGCATGGGTGAAATCATTCATGCAGCCAATCGGGGGGAGAAAATTACCGTCATCTTTATCAACAACGCCATTTACGGCATGACCGGCGGGCAGATGGCCCCCACCACCATGCCGGGACAGCGGGCCACCACGGCCCCTGCCGGCCGTGATACGGCCCTGACAGGGATGCCCATTCGCATGGCCAATCTGATGAGTGAAATTGTGACCCCGGGTTATGTGACCCGGCAGGCCGTGCTCAAGCCCCAGATGGTGAATAAATGTAAAAAGGCGATTAAAAAGGCATTCCAGTACCAGATGGACAACACCTGTTTCAGCTTTGTGGAGGTGATCTCCACCTGTCCCACCAACTGGGGCATGACACCCGTCGATGCATTGAAATGGGCCGAAGAAAATATGCTGCCTTACTATGAACTGGGCGATTACAAAACCCCTGAAGAGGCCTAAAAATATCGGGAGAGACCCATGCAGACAGAAATTAAATTTGCAGGATTTGGCGGCCAGGGCATTCTTCTCAGTGCCAAGCTACTGGCCTATGCCGCAATGAAGCAGGGATACCAGGTCGCCTGGATTCCCTCCTATGGACCTGAAATGCGGGGCGGCACCGCATATTGCACCGTTGTGATCAGTGACAAGCTCATTGGATCACCCATTATAAAAAACCCCACCCACCTGGTGGCCATGAACCGGCCCTCCCTGGAAAAATTTGAGGACACCATCAAGCCCGGCGGGGTTGTCTTCATCAACTCATCACTGATTCCGGTCAGAAGCCAGCGCAAGGATGTGATTGAGCTGGTGGTGCCGGTCAATGAGATTGCCATTGAGGCCGGATCCGTAAGAGCTGCGAACATTGTTGCCCTGGCCGCATTTGCAGCCAAAAGCAAGGTTGTGGATCTGGATCTTTTGAAAAAATGCATCCAGGAGGAATTTTCAGCAAAGCCGAAAATTATTCCCTTGAACATGGAGGCGTTTGACAGGGGCGTGGCTGCGGCCCAGGCATAGTCTAACGATCCCCAAAAAATAACAAAGGTGGGAAAAAGTGCTTGAAAAGTCTTTTTCCCACCTTTGTTCAGAGGGACAGTACCAGTGGCTTAATGCACAGAGATCTTTGCGGTTACGCTGTTATAAAATATTTTATGGTTTTCGTTTATCCTTGAGTACTGAATTTGAAATGACAATTCGCTGAATTTCGCTGGTGCCTTCGTAGATGGTAAATACCCGGGCGTCCCTGTAAAACCGTTCCACGGGGTAATCTGTGGTAAACCCGTATCCACCGTGGATCTGGATGGCCTGGGCCGTGATTTCCTGCACCATTTCAGAGGCAAACAATTTGGCCATGGATGCTTCCCGGGTGAACTTTTCCCCCCGGTCCTTCATGGATGCCGCGGAAAGAGTCAACTGCCGGGCGGCTTCTATCTTTGTGGCCATATCCGCAATCTGAAAACGAATGGCCTGGTGTTTGGTGATGGACACGCCGAACTGTTTGCGTTTCCCGGCATACTTGATTGCTGCATCAAAGGCGGCCTGGGCCACACCAAGGGACTGGGCTGCAATGCCGATCCTGCCGCTGTCCAGGCCGGACATGGCGATTTTAAACCCATCCCCTTCCTTGCCCAGGATATTGGCGGCCGGCACCCGGCAATTTTC
>AMWB02160990.1_pt1 | contig 35313 bp, 33 predicted proteins | sample 200311 | NCBI WGS metagenome assembly AMWB02 (sample SAMN02737377, study PRJNA173069) | bioreactor metagenome | biome: anode biofilm in microbial fuel cells | place: USA: California | collected 2010-12-16
GGTTCATTGAACGCTTTTTCCCCGATAAGGTTTAAAAGGTAACTGAAAGAGTATTTAAAGAAACTGATCGTAAAATTAATCAAATTGGGGATAACCAGATGTCAGAAGATATGGTAAGGCTGTTCTTTCCTCAATGGCAGGGCTCCGGTGATAGCAATGACCTCTATTTCAGTGCTATCGAGATATATGATCTGCACCTGAAAGAAAATGAGTTCATATCAATAGACGTTTCCTGTTATGAGGGATCGGATATAAAGGAAAACATCCTGGGATTCGATGCTATAGTTGACAATCTGGAACGTGTGGCAGATCTGCTGAACAGGAAAAGGCCAAGGAAGATATTTTCCGTAGGTGGTGATTGTGGAATCGAATTAGGTCCTGTTTCTTACCTGAACAAGGTTTACAGTGGGGATATGGCAGTTGTATGGTTTGATGCACATGGCGACCTGAACACTCCATTGAGTTCTCCAAGTAAGCACTTTCATGGCATGGTATTAAGGTTTTTGCTGGAAGATGGCAACGAGGACGTTGCAAATTATTGTTTTTCTCACATAGTCTCAAGCCAGGTTGTCCTTGCAGGAGTGCGGGAACTTGATCCCGCTGAAGAAGAATATATTATGCACGATCACATAGACATTGTATCAGTAGACCAGATGATCCATTGCGAAGATATCATTGTTGATCTGCTAAGCTCAAAAGGTTTCAGGAACGTATATGTGCATGTGGATCTGGATGTGCTTGACCCTGATGTTTTTCCTTATTCTAAGTGCCCTGCGAATGGGGGCCTGAGCAAACAGCAGTTACTGAAGCAATTGTATAAGATCGATGATCGTTCCAACATAGTGGGATTTAGTATCGTTGAGTATCTGTCCACGGACAGTGACGGAGAAAATGAGATCCGAAGTTTAGTTGATTTTGGGTTCAGGATGAAATAGCATTTTTCTGATAACTCAGGTATTTTATGAATTCTCTGTGGTTAGCTTATGAAGAGCGAAACCCAGATCATCGGCAATTCCAATAAAAAGCTCTTGTTCTTCCTTTTCATGTGTGAAGGCGGTAGGGACCAGGACTGTAAGGATGCCATATATCCTACCCTCAAAATGCAACCTTCTGGTCATTCTGCTCATTTGCACATGCCCGCATGGTAAGGCGCAATCACCACAATTCGGATCTGGTTGATCGATAACTATTACTCCATTGTTTTCAAGTGCTGAGATCATACAAAAAGGGAAATTCCCACTTTCCAGTTGTTCTTCAATAACCTTACTTTCGCCTTCATTTCCTGAAGCAATGACCCTTAAGGGATCATACTCGTCTGCCAGTACCATCCATGCGTCAAGATAACCAAGAGTTGCTGTCAGATCAGCGCAGACTTGTTTAATAAGGATGTGCGGATCACTTGCACGGATGATCGACCTGCTGGCTTTCCGGATAGCTAAGAGTATTTTTTTGAGGTGTTGCTCATATCCTTCAGCTTGTTTTCGTTCCGTAACATCCCTGAAAAAAGAGAAGAAACCAGGTACTGTCTTTTCCGAGTACGCTGTGCTGACTTCAATATCCAGTATGTTACCGTTCTTAGTACGGTGTTTTGTTTCGAAACGGTCCTTTCCTGATTGAATGACCTTGCATATGTGAGCGGCTGTTTGTTCATAGCTCTCATTTACTTCCAGGTCTGAAATGTGCATGCCAAGTAGTTCTTCCCGCGTATAGCCACTGAGCGTGCAGTATGTTTCGTTCGTTTCAAGGATGATCCCATCGAAGTTTATGTACAGATAACCATCTAAAGCTGTACTAGTAATGTCCCTGTATAGTTCTTCATTACTCTGTAATGTATTTTCTGCCCTTCTGGCTGCTGAAATATGCATACCAAAAATGGCCAGTCTCTCGACTTTTCCATCTTTGTCGAATATTGGATATATGGAATTTAGCACAGCATATCCGTCACGTTCATCTTCAAAATGTATTGGCCTGCCTTCTGCTATTACCTTACATACCATTTTCCTGCGATTTTCCGCAACTTCAGGAGCCAAAAAATCATATGCGTTCTTTCCTTTGAACGTTTCTAGATTTGTCTTCAGGCGGCGAGCTGCAACTTCATTGGCATCAAGGACAATGCCTGAGATGTCGATAAGGATTATAGATTCGGTAGAAGAGTGCAGGATAGACCTTAAGTCCTTTCCACTTTCCTCCAGCAGGCTAATAGCCTGTGTAAGTTCAGTAACATCCTGTATCACCCCGATGATCCCGGCTGTTTTTCCGGATGTATCGCTATAAGTGGCTTTATGGAAGATCACCTCTTTTTTTGATCCGTCAGACAGCGCGACTTGCCATTCATATATCTGTTTACCAGGCGTTTCAAAAAGTTCCCTGTCCATGCTGTCATATTTTTCTGCAAATTCTTTTGGCCAGGTATCGGGCACAGTATTACCAATTATTTCTTCTCTGGTCTTCCCTATGAACTGTTCAAATGCCTTATTGCAGCCGAGGTATTTCCCGCACACGTCTTTGTAGAATACAGGCAAAGGGATCGTATCCAGGAAAACTGTTAAGAACTCTGATCGGGTTTTCAGTTCAGTACCTGTATATGTATCTCCCAGGACAGTCCTGCAGCTTTCAAGCAGCGAGAGTTCGTATTGCATCCCTGACCTTGCTTTATGATCCATAGGTTTTCCCGGTCCATCTTTCGTATTATGGATAGTTCCCCTTCAGGAGCAACCATATATCTTAAGACCAAGCCTTTCAGGAAATATAAATATATCTCCATATATACCATATATTCTGATTGATTACCCTTCCGCTATACTTGAGGGGTATATTATGAGGAATACTTATTAATATCATCAGGATCAAAAAAAGTGTGGGGGAGTGATATTATAACAAATGGTGACATTATAGAGCTTAATGATTCTAACTGGGAAGAAATGCTGGCAAACCAGGAAAAACCTATGGTGGTCATGTTCTATCTTCCTGCATGTTCTCATTGCAAGCAGATAGAACCATATTTCCGGGAGTATGCCGCAGAGTTCAGGAATTCCTGTACTTTCATCAGGATGAACGGTATGGATAGTCCGGTGACAGCCATGAGGTACGGTGTAAGATCAGCTCCTACGTTCAAGTTCTTCTGCAAAGGAAAAGCCATCAAGGAAGCAGTTGGATTGGTTTATCCTTCGCTGCTTAAAAGCGCCATAAAGGAACTTATTGAACATGGCGATGAATGTGTACTGCATAGTACTCCGATGCCCGATGAGATATCACCCTATGAGTGATAGCAGATGTTGATCTTCATCTACTTCTTTTAGTGAATTTACCCATTTTGTGATCGTATATTACTGGATCTCCTGTATTCAGCTCAAATTTTGGAATATCTTCGTCGGATATGTTCTCTATATACTTGACCACTGAGCGCAGACTATTTCCATGGGCGACTACTATCACATTTTTCTTTTTTTCAAGGAAAGGCAGTATATTATCCTTAAAATATGGTATTGTCCGTTCATATGTATCTTTCAGACTTTCACCATTTGGAGGTGAGATATCAAAACTTCGCCTCCAGATAAAGACCTGTTCCTCTCCATAAACCTCACGGGCCTGTTGTTTGTTCTGTCCCTGCAGTTTTCCATAATACCGTTCATTCAATGCTTCACTGGAATATATGGGCATCTCGCTTTCATCTACACGCATGGGATGAAGGGACCATTCATCCCCTTTTCCATCATCATGCAGGAAAATGCCTGTCTTTTTCTGGTATGATAATATCAGCATCAATGTAGTCTGAGCTCGTGTGAGCTTTGATGTGAAAGCAACATCAAATTCAAAAGACTGAAGATATTTTGCACAGTCCATCGCTTCCATGATCCCTTTTTCGCTCAGAGGAACATCTACCCAGCCCGCGAACCTGTTCTCCAGGTTCCAGCGTGATTCTCCATGTCTGACAAGCACAAGAACACTCATTCCATTTCACCCATAATTGATTGACAGCCCTCTGATTTAAACATATTCATACGACTATGAAACATGAAGTTCACAAGATAAATGAATACAAGTTCCAGATCATTCGCAGCTTAAACAAGGGATTTATAGGTACGAGCCAATCTCTATGAATAAGGAAGTGAGAGCATGACAACAAATGATCGATGGATCATAATCCACACTTCATTAATGATGATTTTGGTTTCCACTATGGCTTTATCCGGATGTGTGAATCCCCCGGCACAGAATATGCTTACAGGTACCATATCCTTTGAAGGGCAGAATATCTCATTCTCCAATGCAACAGCATACGTGACAATTAAAGATGCAAGTATTGCAGATGCTGCATCCGGAGTGGTAGCTGAGCAGACCATTCAAGGTCTTTCCATCACCCAAGGAACAAACAGCACATTCCGGTATGCAGTTCCGACAAGTAAATTGGAACAAGGCAAAGAATATTCACTGTCAGTGCACGTCGATGTAGATGGCAATGGGAATATCTCACAGGCAGATTACATTACAACTCAGCACTACCCACTGGTATCAGGTTCAAAGACCTTGGATGCAGTGGTGCAGAAAGTCTCAGGAGATGGAACAATGTTTAAAATATTTACTGGGGAACAAAGTGGCTCTTCAGTGGATCTGAAGGCAGGAGAGCTTGTTACAATAAGACTGGAAGAGAACCCAACCACAGGTTATTCATGGAACATGAGTTTTACAAAGGGTCTGGAATTAATAAAGGACGAATTCTTTTCATCCGCAGGGACCGAACTTGTCGGAGCTGGCGGGGTCCATGAATGGACTGTCAAGGCTAACAGTACAGGACAGTATAATGTTTCTGGAATTTACAAAAGACCATGGGAGGGTATCACAGGAGATGAGGATACTTTCAATTTGACATTGAATATAAGTTCATGAAAAGGAACGATAATAAATAAGTGTAACCTGCAGCATATTAACATCAGCAGGTTCGCTTTCCTTTATTGCAGCAGAGGAAGTGTGAACGTAAAAGTGCTGCCTTTGTCGATATCGCTTTCCACCCACACTCTGCCGCCCTGCATATGGACGAACTCTTTTACAAGTGCAAGCCCCAGGCCAGTTCCTTCTTTTGGAATATCTCCATGGGATTTTAGTTGCACAAAGGACTTGAACAGCTTCTGCTGCTCACTTTCTGCGATCCCTTTTCCGCTGTCTTGTACAGAAACGACCAATTCATCATCTTTCACTCTGCATGTGACGGTTATAATTCCTCCGCCGGGAGTGAACTTTATCGCATTGCTCAGCAGGTTAAGCAGGATCTGTTTGAACTTTCCGCGGTCTGCCCAGACATCACCAATCTCTGGGTCGACACAGGTTTCAATACTTATATTCTTTTTCAATGCAAGTGGGTAGACCGACATTTTGGTTTCATTGATCTCATGGGACACAGAAAAATTCTCATAATAGGTCAGCATCTTTCCTGATTCCATCTTTGAAAGGTCCAGGATGTTATTGATCAATTCCAGCAGGTTCTTTCCGCTATTCAGGATGTTAAGGATAAATCTCTCCTGTTCTGTTGTCAGGTCTCCATTTTCCTTGGTGAGTATGAGTTCAGAAAATCCTATTATAGAGTTTAAAGGTGTTCTTAGTTCATGACTTATACCAGCAAAGAATTCGCTCTTTGCACGATTTGTTTCTTCAGCTAACTTTTTTGCTTCTATGAGAACTTTTTCTGCTTCTTTTATTTCAGTTATATCAGCGAATGTCACTGCAAACTGTCCTTTCTGAGATGAGAATACTGAGATGTCAAAGTACTTTTTGAGAGGGGGTGAATATTTGGTTAAACGGATCGGTTCCATCTCATGAGCAACCTTTCCGTATATTTCAACAAAACCTGTACTTTCAATGCCTGGAAGAACCTCAGTAACCTTTTTTCCAATAATATCAGCGGCCTTAAGTCCGGTAATTTTTTCAAAAGCCTGATTCACTTCCAAAAAAACGTAGTCTGTAGGTCTGCCATTATCATCTGTTATTATCTGATGCAAGGCAAAAGCATTAATGGAATTTTTGAAGATGTTGCTGTATTTCTTTTCGTTCTCAATGGCCAGAGCTTCAGCCTTTCTCCGGATCATATTCTCATTCTTTAGCAGTGTATTTGCTTCAAAGAGTTCCCTGGTACGTTCCTCTACCCTATATTCGAGGCTCTTGCGGCTTTTCTCCATTTCTTCTTCGATCTGCTTTTCCCTTGTTATGTTACGGAGATGTTCCACCACGTATTGGATATTTCCATTCTCATCAAGCACAGGATATGCTCGTACATCGAACCACATACCAAAATGATCGATATATTTTTGGACACGTGCAGGACTTTTTGTCTGGTATGTTTCTGAAGTAGCACAATTTTCACAAGGCTTCTCAAGGCCAATAAGTTCATAGCATTTTTTTCCGCATACTTTAGAATGGTCTTTTTGCAGCAGTGTGTACCCAGCCTGATTATAACAGATGATCGTATGCTCATGGCCTTGAATACCGATCACGTCAGGTATGCTATCTATTATCTTTTCAAGTTCCGGAGTACTCATATAGCTCTTATATCCATTACCCATTGGCTGGGTCTTTGAAAAATCCTCAGATATCATTATAATTCCTTGTTTCCCGCACCCTCCGGGAAAGATGTTATTATATTCATTCTGAATCCGGTAGCAAGGTGTATCTTAAAGTAATTATTAGCGATTATACTTATATAATGATATATTGCGTATATATATTATTCTATATAAACTATGTGCGCACAAAAAGTCTGGATCAAAAGTAATCTATTTAATAAGTGATGATCTTATTTTACAATAGGAGCTACAAATTCCTCTTAGCTCTGTTCACATGTCTTTTCGTGTTCAGAAGAAAGCCAATGTTCAAAAGGTGAATGAAATGATGGCAAGATCACTCATAAAATTATTATATTTGTTTACTGTACTCCTGCTTACGGCAGGATCTGTTCAGGCGTTGACAGGAGACGGTGGAGGAGAGTGGAACTACAGTTCCACCCTGTATGCCCAAGATAACTCCGGCGTGGACCTTTCTGGATATCAGATAAATATCTTACTTGACGGTTCTAACTTTGATTTTACCAAAGCCGATCCTCAGGGCAAAGATATAAGGTTCGAATCTGCTGGAAAACAGCTTAGTCACTGGACAGAGAGCTGGGACCAGGCTGCTGCAACAGCATCGATCTGGGTGAAAGTTCCATCGATCAAAGCTAAAAGCGAGTCCGAAATAAAGATGTATTATGGGAATCCTCTGGCAGAGGATGTGAGCAACGGTGCTTCTACTTTTGAACTTTTTGATGATTTCGGTAATTCCCGTCTTGAATTCACCAAATGGGAATCTCAGACCAACGGAGGAGGCCAGCTTGGATTCAGTTCAGGTGTGTGCAACCTTATCGTTCCTGCAAAGCATCCGAACGGTTTTTCTGTGATCAAGTCAAAGAAAGACTTTCCGATCAATTCAAGTCTTGTCGTAAAAAGAAAAAAAGTGTCCACTGGTGAAGATACCAGAGGTCCTGTCCTGCAACAGGGTTTTGTGGACCCTCAAAGTGAGACAAAGAACTGGATACTCCTGCAGACAGAACAGAACAATGAAGCTTTTGTCACATGGACCATGAAGAATTACAAAGCCAATCTCAGATATAATCCCTGGGACCTGTCTGATGTGAATGTTCAGAATAATGTCTGGTACATCTCTGAAACAGCCTGGTATCAGGAAGGCGAAGAGATCAATAAAGTGGCATGGTTCAAGAATGGGGTAAGGGATCCAAGAATGGATGTTGTTTCAACTGAGGAGAAACCTTACGTTCCTGGAACTAAAATGAAAGTGTTCCTGAAATCCAATACTTATGTCGAGGGTTCACCCAACACTGGATATATGTCTATAGACTATCTTTTCGTCCGTAAGTATATTCCACATGAGCCAACTATAAGTTTCTCAGCGATACAAACTGAAGAGCAGCCTGCAGAGATCATTGAAGAGATCAAGACCCCTGAATTGGTCCTTCCCGAAGGAAAAGTGTTGTCTGTAAGGTATTTTGATGTGGAGGAATATGATGATACCATCCTCAGCCGGTTCAATGCAACAGGTGTGAATATGGTTTTCCTGAGGACTACAGGAGATTCGATCTGGAAATCTGAAAGGTTCATCAAGACTGCACATGAAAATGACATAAAGGTGTATGCTATGTTGTTCATTCCTGAAGGGACCAATGCAACATCAGGAAAAGACCAGCTGCTATCTACTGTGAACGCTATCCTGGATTATAACACAAAGTCCCTGTCGGATTTTGATGGTATAGATATTACACTAGATCCATGTACAGAGGACACTGAACAGGCATGCCAGGATAATATGTTGCTCCTTGAAGAAGTAAGGAAAACGACAACTGACAGGATACCTCTGGCAGTGGATATGCCTGCATCTTATGATATGGCAGACTTCACCAAGTTTTCAGATAACGTGGACCTCTTTGTGTTCCTTGCCTACGATGCTGAGGACCAGCTCGATTCCACCAATGCCGTTGCAGATGCTCTGGCTCCGAAGATGGGAGAGGCAAGGGGTGCCGATAGCAAAGCAATGATAGATCTGATGGTCTCTCATCTGCCTGCCGAAAATGCCACCACATCCGAACTCGTAGGAAGTCTCTATGATTACTACAGCAATGATCCTGCCTTTACAGGTATTGTCATGACGCTAGAGAGCGATTACTCTCAGATGGTCCCCATGCCCGAAGAAGGGTCAGCACAAGAAGAACCGGAAAGTAAGGGTATTCCAGGGTTTGGCATTTTGTCTGTGGTCCTGGGATTTGCCTTTATGTCCCACTTAAAAAAGGCAAAAAGATAAAAAACAAAGTGAAAAAGAGGCTTAAGCCTCTTCTCCTTTTTTATTTTCTATTAGCTGCACTGCAAGTTCCCTGAGCTTGAACTTCTGGACCTTGCCGCTTGCTGTAAGGGGGTATTCCTTGACAAAGAATATATGCTTTGGAACTTTGTACCTGGCGATCTTGGTGCGGGCATAGTCCTGTATGTCCTCTTCCGTAAGTTGTGCTCCGTCGTTGAGCATGATAAAAGCACCTACTATCTCCCCGTATTTTGTGTCAGGGATTCCCACTACCTGTGCATCCTTCACGCCGTCGATCGTATACAGGAACTCCTCTATCTCCCTTGGATAGATATTCTCACCACCGCGGATGATCATATCCTTTATGCGGCCCGTGATCCGGTAGTAGCCATTCTCATCACATGTGCCCAGATCTCCGCTATGCAGCCAGCCATTTTTATCGATCGCTTTTTTTGTTTCTTCAGGCATTTTATAGTAGCCTTTCATCACATTATAGCCGCGGCAGCATATCTCTCCGATGGTATTCGGAGGCAGCGGCTCATATGTTTCCGGGTCCAGCACTGCGGCTTCCACATGAGGGAACACTGTCCCTACAGTCGCCACTCTCAGTTCAATTGGATCATCGGTTGTGGTCTGGGTAATTCCGGGAGACGATTCCGTCAGACCATACACAATTGTAATTTCCTTGCAGTTCATTTCATTTATTACCCTTTTCATGGAATCAATAGGGCAGGTTGAACCAGCCATTATTCCCGTACGCAAGGAAGAAAGATCGAACATCTTGAACATCGGATGAGTGTATTCGGCGATGAACATCGTGGGAACTCCATACAAAGCCGTACATTTTTCTTTCTGAACAGCTGCCAGTACCATAAGAGGATCATAAAGCTCGAGCATCACGAGAGTTGCTCCATGGGTAAGGACAGCCATTACTCCCAGAACTATTCCAAAGCAGTGGAATAGCGGTACTGGGAGGCATAAACGGTCATTAGAGGTAAACTTCTGCCGATCTCCAATCGAAAGACCATTGTTCAGGATGTTTTTGTGTGTCAGCATGACACCTTTTGGAAAACCTGTTGTACCTGATGTGTACTGCATATTCACTACATCGTTACGGTCAAGTGACTCCTTGATCCTTTGAAATTCCTCCTCGTTTCCATGTTTTCCGAGCAGCAGGATCTCAGCACTGTTATACATGCCCCGGTGTTTCTCCTGGCCAATGAATATAACGCTCTTAAGGAACGGGAACCTCTCGCTGCGCAGTTTACCACGCTGCTGTGTTTTAAGCTCAGGTACAAGTTCGTACATGATATCTATATAGTTCACATCTCTGAACCCATCGATGATTGCCAGAGCTTTCATGTCGGACTGCTTTATGACATATTCGACTTCGTGGCTCTTGTATGCAGTGTTGACTGTAACGAGCACGGCTCCGATCTTGGCAGTGGCGAACATGAAGGTCAGCCAGTCAGGGACATTTTTAGCCCATATTCCTACATGATCGCCTTTTCCAATGCCTATAGCCAGCAATCCTTTGGCAAATGTGTTCACACGTTCATCAAATTCCTTGTAGGTGAACCTCAGATCCCTATCAGGATATACCATGAATTCCCTGTCTGGATCATTAGCCACCACATTCTCTAAAACCGTGCCTAAGGTATCTTCTATAAACGGCATATCATATCCCCCTTCGATCTAAACTTTTTCATTCACTTCCTATCTTCGGTGATCAGATGTTCCTGGAGCTTTTTCCTGATGTCATCAGGTATTGGAACAGATCTCTTGTTCAGGAAATCATAGTGAACTGTCACAGCCTGCCCTTTTGCTTTCAGTCCCCCTCTTTGCCAGGCTTCCTGACCTATCGTGAAAGATGAATTGCCGATCCTTACAATAAATGTACGGATCTCCACGTCCTCACCATAGTACATTTCTCCAAGGTAATCGAATTCGGTCCTTGCAAGGATAAGCTTCCATTTCTCATAGCTTAGACTAAGGTCGGGTGTAAAGAGACGGAAGACGGGATTACGAGCTTGTTCTAGCCATTCAGAGATAGCAATATTGTTAATATGTCTCAGGCCATCCGCATCTCCGAACCTTGGGGTGACTGTTGTTGTGAACATCTGAACTACCTTCTTTAGAGGGGAGTGTACACTACTGCAAGGATCTGTGCCTCCTGCTCCCCTGCTGCATGCACATGATGAGGGATCACAGAATCATAATAGATACTATCTCCCACGTTGAGAGTGTACTGTTCTTTTCCGTACATGATCTCTATCTGGCCTTTGAGCACATAGATGAACTCTTCTCCTTCATGCGCTGAGAGATTGATCTCTGCACATCCTAGGGGGTGGACATCTATGAGGAAAGGTTCCATATGCCGATCTAATTTGTTAGATGCCAGGGATGAGAATTCCAGTATGCTTCTTTGGGGGGTTTTGCAATTGCCAGAGAACCTTACGATCTGTTCGGCCCGTCCGGTCCTTGCAACTACAGGTGTGTTCTGTGTTGCATCATCAAGGAAAGTACCCAGACGCACTCCAAGTGCACGGGCTATTTGTAAAAGGGGTGTCAATGAGGGTATAAGGGCACCATTCTCAAGCTGTTGTATAAGTTCCACACTGCTGTGACTTGCTTCTGCCAGCTCTTCGACTGACATTTCCCGTGCTTCGCGCAACTGACGGATCTTGTTACCGACTAGGTTCTTCTCTGACATGTTCCTACCTCTTCTTGTTAGAATGTACTGGTTTGAAAGCATACGCAATGGTGAGTTAAAAAATTATCCATTTAAACAGCGTTTGCGGGGCTTTTATCAAAATAAATAAGTTGAAAAAGAGTATAGAGATCTATTGAACTGCCCTCTGATACAAGTTACCGGTCATTCCAATGTCCTTCTGAGTAACACTATCACAGGTTCAAAAATCAGATGCTCCATTAAGCATTTCAAATAGCAGGTACAGTTTTTTCGTCCAATGCACCGTCTTTCCGGGATCTCTTGAAGTTTAGTATGAAAGCAGCACCCGAAGGTACGTTGTCTTTCACATCAATGGAGCCGTATCTGTCCATTATAACCCGGGCTATGTAAAGGCCCAGGCCAGTGTTGCCTTTTTTTCCGTGTCTGAAACCTTCTTTGAAAATATATTGTTTGATCTCAGCCGGTATCCCAATACCATTATCAGCTATCCTCATGCTGCATGCTCCGTCATTTTCCAGATTTACAGTTATATCTATCTTAGTGGCATGCCCATGGTCCACAGCGTTCTTGATAACATTATCCATTACGGAATAAAGCCCTTCATCAGCCATCACTATGCAATTATCCTTTATGTCTATTTCAATGGGATGGTTTTTTGAGACCTCGGATATCACTTTATGGAGATCATACGGTTTAAGTTCCAATTGATTGGCGATAACATTCTCCAGTTTTCCCATTTCACGTATGCGATTAAAGCTACGGTTAAGTGCCTTATGGGACATTTCCAGGTATTCTTTGTCATTATTTTCTTTAAAGGCATCCAGGGACATGGAAAGGACTGTGAGGTCATTGGAGATATCATGCCTGAGGATCTTATTGATGACCATGAGCATTTCAGTAAGGTTTTCCTGAGATCTTTCTAATTCTTTACTTTTTGTTATGTCCTTGCTGACTATCACTATCTCACCGGAAGAGAGCCTGTAAAGATATAGCTCCCGCCAGCCTTCAATACGGCTGTCACGGTAGTATAGTTCTGGAATTACGATCTGGTCTCCGGTTTCCCATACTCTGTGAATGACATCCATAAGCTTACTTTCGTGTACAGCCGAATAGACCTCAGTAAAGTTTTTTCCTAGAACTTCGTTTTTATGGATAGAGCTTAACTTCTCAGCAGCAGGGTTTATGTCCTTGAATCGAAAACTTTGGCCTCTGTCCAGGGTTTCGAGTACAGCAACACCACTACTAAGATTTTCAAAAAGCTCCTGGAATCTTTCCTTCTCTTCTCTTAGCATATGGTCTTTCTTGACAATGTCCTTGGACAGAAGGTCATAGGGATGCACAAAAGCCGTCACCACTATTGCCTTGTATATAAAATAGAACGCCAAGAGCTTGAATAAATGTCCGGTAAGGTTAAAGAAACCATACACATCTTTATACAATGTAAAGGCGAGCTCTGCCAGTACTGCAACCGTTATGGATGCTATCAGCATATTAAGTACAAAAGGTTCGAATTGATCTTTTTCCTTCCAGAGAAATCCCAGGGCACCGATGAACATGCCTGCTATCAGGTATTCGCTGTATATCTTGAAAGTTGTGAGTCCTGTATCCTCTATGTAACATGCGGGAAAAGTGTTTGAAAATATGGATACCAGAAGAATAGTTGTTATGATGGCATATATCCCCAGTGTGGAATATGCCTTTAGCTCTTTTTTCATTATCATTGGAGCAATAAGGAAAGTGGCTGCTTCCAGATACCTTGTACCGATCCACAATTGAGTAGGGAGATTTGCATCTTGTGTGGGAAATACTCCCATGCCTTTGTATGCTAATGCATGGAAGAGTTCAATGATCGCGATGAACAAATAAGATATTCCGAGAAAAAGCAGGTAATTGTTCCGAATGGTTCCCCTGGAGAACCAAGTGATCATAAAAAGCATCACGGCTATAATTATGATGGCCATCTCAACAAGAGTGTGGAACAACAGGTAACTATACACGCTGGCAAAATATAAGGCTGTGATGACGATCAAACTGACAATGGCCTCTGAACCAGTAAGGAGCTTCCATTCAGTTTTCAAACCGACCTCCACATTTAAAAAGTTTTATCTCATCACTTCCCCATTTGGAATATTGGTCATGTCTATTATATAACTTATGCATATGGATCAATGCAGCACTTTTTGAGAGCATTAATTGCATATGTCTGTTACCAGATCGGTTTTGTAAAACGTGGGAGAAGATACTGTTAAAAAAGTGTGTCGTAACTAGCTGCATTTTAACCATTTATGTTTCAGCGTTGAGTTCTGTTTGAATAAAAACCGAGTTTTGCTTCACGTTTCATGTGTCATATTGTTGAATATACAGATGTTGCAACTGATCTATGTCAAGTGTGCAAAAGTTGATTATCAAAAGCTCTAAATATAATTAAATCAGTATATTAAGTGAAGTATATTTTTTAAAAACAATTCTATGTCCTCTCTGATAAGGACTGGTGATAAAAATGCAAACCAATCTAAGTAGAAAAATCAATTGTGGAATCATATTGTTACTTCTGGTAATGGTCTCAGGGGTCAGTACTGCCGCCGAAATCAACATGGATTTCGTAAGCAGGCTCGGCGGAGGCATTACCGGGGTCGCAGTTTCAGGCAATTATGCCTACCTTGGACAGGGACAGGATATCGTTGTGATGGATATCACAAATGATGCCGATCCGACAAAAGTAGCAACTTATACTACTGATGGTATCGTTTCAGATATTGTAATATCAGGAACCAACGCCTATGTGGCAGACGACACGGGTGGTTTTTTGATAATCGATATTACTACTCCTTCTTCTCCAACCCTGATCGGCAAATACACAGGAGCAGGTAACGTAATGGGCGTTGCCATTTCAGGCAATTATGCCTACATTAGCTGTCGTGTCGATGGTCTTGAAATTCTAGATATCTCAACTCCTTCTTTGTCGATGACCCGTACAGGTCGCTATGACACTACCGGAAATGCACAGGATGTTGCTGTTTCAGGCCAGTATGCCTATGTAGCAGATGGTGCGAACCTTACTGTTGTAAATGTCAATACTCCAGCATCCCCAACACTTGAAGATTATCTCCCCATTGCGGGTGCAACAAATGATCATGGTGCAATAGATATCACTATATCAGGCAATTATGCCCATGTAGCATGTGGTGCGGTTGGTGTTGCGGTTGTCAACATTACTGATCCTTCCAACGTAGCCCTTGCAGATACCCTTGACACTGGTGGCAACGCAGAGAACATTGCTGTCAACGGGACCTATGCCTATGTTGCAGATGGGACCAATGGCCTTTTGATCCTTAATATTACAGATACTTCTAATATCGCTCTTGCAGCCAATCAGAGCATTGACGGACATTCATATTGTGTTGCTGTCTCAGACAACATTGCCTATGTAGCTTCCGGTTTCAGTGGTCTTACGAATGTAGATATCACGAATCCTTTATTATCAAGCATTGTTGGTAATTATGCCAGTGCAGGTTATGCCCGTGATGTTGTCTTTGCAAACGATAATATCTATGTAGCCCACGGTCATGGTGGTGTCTTGAAAGTGGATGTTATGCATCCCTCTTCAGCAAGTATCACAGACACTTATGAAACAGATGGTTTTGCATCCGGTGTTACAGCATCAGGTAATTATGTCTATGTAGCTGCCGGTGAAAGCGGCCTTATAGTGCTGGATGCTTCAGGTTCAACGCTTAGTGAGTTAGACACAGCGACTTTCGGAGACTTTGCATATGATGTTGCCGTCTCAGGCGATTATGCTTATGTAGCCGCTAACGCCAGTGGTCTTTTAATATATGACATCAGTACGAAGACTGCCATAAGTCCGGAAGGTACTTATGACACAAACGGAACTGCAGAAGATATCGTAGTCTCAGATAATTATGCCTATGTTGCAGATGGTGACAATGGTCTTGTGGTCGTGGATATCAGTAATGAAGCCTTGCCGACTCTTGCAGGCCATTATGATACCACAGGCTATGCACAAGGTATCGCCCTTTCAGGCAACTATGCATATGTGGCCGATGAAAGCACTGGTCTTGTGGTCCTGAACGTCAGTGATGTTTCCAGTATAACCGTTGCTGATACTTATGATACTACCGGATCTGCAAGTGCTGTTGCTGTCTCAGGAAATTATGCCTATGTTGCAGATGATACCCGTGGAGTCATTGCTCTGAATGTATCCGATGCTTCTTCAGTGACCCTTGTAGATAGTTTCAACACAGTAGGTACCTCCTATGGTGTTGCGGTTTCAGGTAATGACCTCTATGTCGCTGACCATGGTAATGGTCTCGTAATTTTAACGCTGCGTCCAGACAATGTCTATGACAGTGTAGGTGTTTATAATAACGATGGTACTTGGGCTCAGTGGCGCACAACTCTCGAATATGCAGAAATAGTCGGATTCGGCTGGGCAAACACTGAACCTATAGTAGGCGATTGGGACGGAGACGGAGTTGAAGAAGTAGGTGTATACAACCGTGATGGAAACAACTTCGTTATTCAGGGTACATCTGGAGCTGAAATAATTGGTCTTGGCTGGTCTGGTGTAACGCCTGTCGTTGGAGACTGGAATGGTGATGGTTCTGAAGAAGTTGGTGTTTACAACAATGAGGGTACTTGGGCTCTGTGGAACACAACTAATAATAGTGCCGATATCATTGGTTTTGGCTGGGCAAACACTGAGCCAGTCGTAGGTGACTGGGATGGAGACAACGTTACTGAGCTTGGTGTATACAACACCGATGGAAATAACTTCGTCATTCAGGGTACATCCGGGCCTGAAGTCATCGGTCTTGGCTGGTCAGGTGTAACGCCTGTAGTCGGAGACTGGAATGGCGATGGCTCTGAAGAAGTAGGTGTATACAACAATGATGGTACCTGGGTTCTGTCGGGCGTTGGTGAAATAGGGTTCGGCTGGGCAAACACTGAACCTATTGTAGGCGACTGGGACGGAGACAACACTACCGATCTTGGTGTGTACAACACTGCAGGAAACAATTTCGTGATCCAGACTGACTCAGGACATGAGATCATAGGTCTTGGCTGGACAGGTGTGACCCCTGTTGCAGGCACCTGGACATGATCTCCTTTTTTTTAAAAGGAGTTAGCAATAGCCAGAATATTCGAAAACTATGGTGTGCTTTTGCACGGATGTAGAAGTTTATGGTGGGAAATAAACTTCTACCCAATCTTTTTTAAAATCTGTTCAATGAAGATCAGCCTTAAGTTTGTTTTTGGCCACGATCAAATGAGCTAAACAATTCTAAATATTTTCTTTCAATTATGTCCCATGAATAATTCTTTTCCACATATCTTTTTCCATTTTCACCCATCTTAACTTTTATCTGATCATTTGAGCAGAAATATCTGAAGCATTCTCTGAATTCCTCATAGTTCTGATACCACAGACCTGCATTGCTTCTCAGGCAATGTCCTTTTAACACGTCACATTCACCATTGACCAATACTGCTGTTCCACAGCCCATTGCTTCCAGGGTTACCAGAGATAAGCTTTCATAAGGTGAAGGCATTATCAAAAATTGCGCATCTCTCAGCAAAGAATATTTTTCATCTTCGGAGATGAAACCAAGATATTTTATTTTCTCGTGCTTTGGTATCTCTATTGCATCCAGGCCTGCAAGTACAAGGGTGGGAATGTCCGGAAACTCCTTCAGTAATCTCTGATAGTATTCGAATAATTGATAACAACCTTTTGATCCTTCTATCCTGCCAATATATAGCACATAATCCATAAGTTCCAGCATTTCAGTATGCTGTATACTATCTGGAACCTCTATCCCACACCCTACTATATCAGATACTTTTTCTTTTCCGATACCCACTTTTCTTTCAACCAGCTTTTTCTCTTCAGGTGTGCAATATATAATCCCATTTGCACTTTCAAATATCTCTTTTGTTGTGCTAAGGTCAAGAGCAGGATCATTTTCAGCAAAGGGAACGATCAGCGATCTGGTTCCAGCCTCCTTTATCCCATAATATGTTGGATAATATCGGAATGTAAAAAAAACAAAGCAATCATAGTTATCCCTGTTATGGGAAATGTACTGCACCAGTCCGGGGCAATTTGGCCCCTGTTCGTTTATCCATGAGATCTCATCGTTTATTGTATGTGCAGAGTAATAAACAGCTTCCTGTATCTTTGTATGTTTATTTGGATTTCTTTTTGCTGCGTTCCTGAACCTATGTATACGAACCCCACTTATTATATCAAGACCTTCAGGATATTCATTTTTCCAGAAATGATACTCTGCTGCACAGGTAGTAAGAATTTCTATCTCATGGTATTGTCTCATTCTCTCGGCTACCAGTCTTGTGAAGTATTCGGCACCTCCGACAATATCTTCTCCATACCTTTGGACAACAAAAGCTATCTTCAAGTTTAAGCTATCTCCTTCAATTTTGCAATTATGGATGCTGCGATCTTGTCCCACGAATATCTGGATTCAACAAGTTTCCTCGCGTTTAGCCTTAACCTATTTCGTAAGGTTTCCGTGTTCATCAGTTCGATTATTTTTTCACGCATCTGATCTTCGGTACATATCAAGGCATGTATCCCATTTTCAATATCCAGACCTCTTGCACCTGTAGGAGTGCTGATGGTGGGGATGCCTGCACTCATATAGTCCAGCATCTTTAAATTCGTTCCCGAGCCGCTGAACATGGGATTTATGGCCAGGTCTGCCAGCTTATAAAGCTCATATTTCTCATCTTCATCGACAACACCGAAAGCCAGAACATTTTTCGGGAAATCTTCATATTCGTGCATATAATAATGTTTTATACTTCCGATAACTAAAAAAACACAGTCCGATAATTTGCTGGTGATCTCATCCAGAATGAACTTTAAAGCCTCCAAATTCGGGGGATGCCAGCTACCAATAAATAGAATAGTGCGGTGATCAGATAGTCCAACTTCTTTTTTCAGCTGCTTCTTTTCTTCCAGGCTTATAAGTTCAATTTTTGATGCATCCACTCCATTAGGAGTTACAAGGATCTTATTTCGGGCAATGCCATATAAGAGCATCAGATGCTCCTTATCTTCATCAGAGGTTGTAAAAACAAGATCCGACCTTTCAGCCGCTTCTTTCTCAATATCGAATACCTTTTGAGAGTAACGGATACCTGCGTAGTCCTTTTTAAGAAGGTATTCTACATTGTGTGATTCATATACGATGATCTTTTCATTCAGATCGACCCAGTTTTTCAGCACAAAAAGGTATGGGTGTGAGAATATAACTATGTCGGCGTCATCAGCCAGCTTTTTTACTTTTTCAATGTAGTTCTCTGATCTTTCAACAAGATCTATCATGAGGACATCATATAGGTTCAAACCAGTCTTTCCTTCTATCTCCCACTGGCACCTTGCGTGTTCGATGCTCTGTGGAATACATATTTGTGTCAGTCCATTCTTCAAGATAAGTTTCTGCTCCTCCTTATCATTTTCAATTATGGAGCAAATGGTCACATCAAATTTCTTTGCAAGTCTGGAATATATATTATATAGCCTTTGCTGGCCTCCCCCTCTTGGCGGATAACAGGAGTAAGTAGCCAATACAAGGACCTTCTTTTTTCTCTGGGATCGGATATCTCTTTCTCCTATCAGTTTAGCTACAAAGTCATTCCATGAGATCTTTTTTACTTTTTCATTTGCAAGAAGTCCCATTTTTCTGGCTTCTTCCACATGTTCAACGAAATAATTTATTTTATCTGCGATATGTTTAGGTTCAGGGTCAACTATAAACCCGGTTTTTGAATCCGACACAAATTCCAGGGGGCCACCACTGTCAAATGCTGTTATAACAGGTTTGGCACTCATCATTGCTTCAATGGTGATGTAACCATAGTCTTCATCCTGAGGAACGAACAGGACGGCAAGAGCATTTGCATATAGGTCTACCAGTTCATTTTCTGTAACGAACCCAAGGAATTCTATCCTTGTATCACCCTGAGCCAGTTCCATGAGCCTGGCCTTTTCGGGTCCCTCACCTGCGATCTTTAACCTGATGTTATGTGGAACGAATTTCATCGCCTCGATCAGCATATCTATACGCTTTGGGCTGTCCAGCCTGCTTGCAGTGAAAAGGTATTCAAAGCCACGACACTCAAAATCCTCTATCTTTGAAGGTGGATATATGACCTTGACCCGTGCAGAAGGCGGGAAGTAATCTTGCCGTTTTTTTACATTCTCCGATATAGAAAAATATTCTCTGATGTTCTCATATGACAATGCCCAACGATCAAGAAAATGGATGATCTTTCTTATGAATGGTCCTGGAAATGTGAATAATTCTTTTGTGTAATTATCCTGTTCGGATCTCAGCTGGAATAGTTTCTGGAACAGGTCTTCTACGTTCTTGTCCTTTCTGATCCGGATCTCAGTGATATCAAGGATCTCTTTAACAAGGCCGGTTCTGAGTTGAGCAGGAACTTCCGGATCATCATTACACAAATGATATGTATCGTACAGTCCCCTTAAAGGATGGACCATATATACTATGTGGTTACGATGTCTGACCATCCATGAAGGATATTTTGTGGAAATGATCATATCAAAATGTGATAGGTCCAATTGATAGAATTTATAATATGATTCAACCAGATCCCAGAAGGTATTCTCTTTAGTTGTCAGTTTTATGAGTTCACATTGGTGTGAAGTATAATTGTTTATGGCATCCTGCATACCACTGAACAGCAGTTCAGCTCCTCCGATAGTGAAAGGTACAGGACTTGGTGCAATGATTGCAATTTTCATATTATACCTCTTACTCATCCTTTTCCGTATTTGCAAAATCCCATTTCTACGCAGGGTCAATTTTCAGGCATGTTGATGTTATCATAGATAAGACATGAGCGTTCAGAATAATATTTATCAAGATGCTTTAGCATTGTCTGTGAATATCCCAGGACTTATTCCTCACCCTTAGCATTTAACCCATCCTTTCAAAGACGATCCTGTAGAAATCTGTCAATTGGTAACGCTTTACTTATATATAGGTTTGGTGAATATTAGTTTTAGTGTGTTGTTCTCTCTAATATCAATTTGCACTCAATAAGAAAAGAATAATGCACCATATCCCGGGTTCAAATGTGGGTTATTTTGATCTTTTTTCATTCGCTGTTCTCTCTGTTCCTTTTCACAAGATGAATGCAATTGTGTATCTGTAACTGCAGATGATGTGTCATGAGCTCACACAGAGGCGATACATCAGGAACCTTTTTGAGTTACAGCATCCTTTTTCCTCCGCATCCGTAAGGAATGCCACAGCCTTTCACAATCCGTACTTCACTTCAAGGCCAAGTATTTCCCTTGCACCCATGGCAATGTCCCTGGCAATTTCAGCACAACCGATAGCAGCACTCCATCTGTCAAGTACATGACTCTGTACTCCAAGGTGCTGTTCTATCTTTTCAACGACATATGGTATCTCAGCTACTGAACCTTCTATAAAGACAATGCCATGTACACCGTAATCCTTCAATAGCACCTGCATGCTGGCTATTTCCATGGCAGCAAAGAGCGCCAGTGTATCAAGCGCCAGTAAAGCCTTTGGTTCTTTCCTGTCTGCAGCATCAATTAACTCTTGCCTGCCAGAATAACCGGCTCTTTTGAGCACACCGGTATTTGTGAATGCCTCATTAGCACTTTTCTGTCCTTTATCAACTTCGCGGATCGCTCTCACATCCAACGGTCCATGGCGCAGGCCGGGTGCAAATATGCAGGCATCTATGGCTCCTATTATCCTTCCCTGTGCTACCCCCAGGGTCACAGTGTTCGAACTGATGTCTGATAGCACAAAATCCTGAGATCCCTTACAAAAGGCGTGGTATGCAATACCTATCTTTTCTGGACTGGTGGAATGAGAAAATATATTCATTCTGGGATCAGTGTTACTACCTTCGTGGATCCCCGGTATCACTACTGCAGGTATGCCGGAATTAAGTATGGCATCAAATACCTTTGACCCACCTCCTGTTTTCTGACCGGCGCCTTCTATGCTCTGGACACCTCTGTGTTGCACAGTGTGGATATCTTCTATAGCAGTGATACCATCACCCATAGAATAGGTGACTGCTATAAGCCCTATATCTTCTCTGCCAATCCCGAAACTTTTTTCAAGGGCACTTATGATCTGTTCCCCTGACATGGCCGCTGCATCCGTGCGTAGTATTTCCAGATTCACAGGTTCGTGTGTTCCTTCGAACAACGCAGTGAATCTCATTGCTGTCGTGCCATGGTCCACTCCGACATAGATCATTTTACCCTTACTCCAATCAATTTGAATGTTCCTCTATCATCTGGTTCAGTTCATTCATTATGCGCTCTCCACTTTGCACATCTCCCACAGTCGTGATTATCCTCAGTTCCTGGGAAGAAGTACCGTGTGAGATCAGAAGCCTCAGGTTGCCTCTGTCATCCGGTCGCAGTACTTTGCCAATGATAAGACCACCAGGATTGTTCTTTCCTCTCACAGTGATCACTGAAGGAACTATCTTCTTAACTTCTGTATGAAGGCTTATGAGCCGCACAAGTTTTTTGCCGTGCCTGCCCCCAATTATTGTCGTATGGGAGCCCCCGATCTTATTGTGGGGTTGTGCGACCGTAGAACACTGCCTGATGTCCTCTTTCATCTCATGGGAATTCTAATACGTCCTATAAATTCGTAGTGGTTTGTCTTCCAAATAGCGAGATCAGGAAGTCTAAAAAAGAAATAGGATAGAGGTCAAATACCTTCTATATCCCGCATATCTATCAACTTAATGCTATTTCTTTCCAGAGCATTAACTGCAGCTTTTATATCGCTGACCCTCAGGATGAGCAGTGCTTTTTCTGTCTTTGTGACAAAAGCATAGGCATAATCTATATTGATGTTCTCCTTGCCCAGCACATCAGCTATCTTAGCAAGCCCTCCGGGAACATCTTCCATCTCTACTCCAAGCACATTAGTTTCCGAGACCGTGAAACCACTATCATGCAATACCTCATGTGCAAGGTCGGGATCGTCCACAACCATCCTTATGATCCCAAAGTCACCAGCTTCAGCTATGGTGAAAGCCCGGATGTTCACTCCTGCATCCCTGAACTTATCTGCGATGTTTGCAAGCCTTCCAGGCTTATTCTCTGAAAACAGTGATATCTGTTTTATTATCTTGTTTTCCATAGGACCACCATCTGTTCAATTATTTAATGCGGTATCAGTTGTTATAATTTCCTGTTGTCGATGACCTTCTTGGATTTTCCCATAGACCTCGGGAGACTTCCATGATCCACAAGTTCGACCTTCACGGCAAGGTTCAATACTTTATGCAAAGCCGAAGCCACTTTCCCTTCAAGCTTTATTATATCGTTCACCTTGTCGCTAAAGGCAGCGTCGGTCATTTCTATCTGCACGGTCATCACATCAAGCTCGTTAACTCTGTCAACGATGATCTGGAAGTGTTCTCCTACTTCTGGAATGTTCATGAGCACGGACTCTATCTGTCCTGGGAAAACATTGATACCTCTTATGATAAGCATATCGTCCACACGGCCAAGTATCCGCATGATACGAGGATGTGTCCTTCCACATCTGCATGGTTCCTTGTTGAGCACCGTATTGTCACCGATGCGATATCTTATAAGCGGCAAGGCTTCCTTGGCAAGTGTGGTGATCACGAGCTCTCCCCTTTCCCCGTCAGGTAAAGATCCCCCTGTCTTAGGGTCAACTACTTCTATCAGGAACTGGTCTGCCCAGATGTGGATACCATCCTGATAGGTACACTCGGTGAAAAGAGGGCCACTTAGTTCTGACGTCCCAAATACGTCATAAGCTTTGATACCTGTGATCTCTTCGATCCTTGCACGCATTTGTTGCGACCACGGTTCGGCTCCGAATATACCGATCTTAAGTTTAGTGTCATCCTTCAGGCTTATTCCCATGCTCTTTGCCACTTCTGTCATGAAGAGGAAATAGGATGGCGTACATGCCATAGTCGTAGTACCCAGGTCTTTCATAAGCTCTATCTGCTTTTCTGTGTTACCGGAACTTGTGGGTAATACCGTAGAGCCCACTTCTTCAGCACCATAATGCAGGCCCAGCCCTCCGGTGAACAGGCCGTAACCATAGCTTACCTGAATAATATCTCCCCTTCCGACACCTATTGAAGTCATGGCTCTTGCAAGTGATGTTGCCCACTCGTGAATGTCATTCTTTGTATATCCGACAACAGTGGGTTTTCCTGTTGTACCTGAAGATACGTGGAAACGGGCAAGCTGTTCATTGGGCACGCAGAACATCCCGGTGGGATAAGTGTCCCTCAGGTCTTTTTTATATGTAAATGGCAATTTAGTGACATCTGCAAGGGTTTTGATGTCTTCGGGTCTTATTCCTGCTTCGTCGAACCTCTTTCTGTAAAAGTCAGAATGCTCGTAAACGTATCTCACTATACTTTTCAGTTTCTCTTCCTGTAATTTGTTTAGCTCCTCAAGGGGCATTCTTTCGATAAGAGGATTCCAGTATTCTATCATATATTCGCCTCTGTTCATGGAATATGGATATCAGAAGGATTCGCAGATTGATGGATTGGGTTTATTTTCCAGTATCATTCTGACACGCTCCTTACATTCGTTCAGTACTTCGTTCATATCTGCCACTACATCTATTCCGGCTGCTCCTGCATGCCCCCCGCCTGTGCCTTCATACCTGAAACTTATCTCTTCCATGATCTTTCCCAGATTAACCCCGGCATTAACAGCTTCCCTTTTGGCACGGCCGCTCACCCGGATCGTGTCATCCCTTTCAGTACCAATGAAAGCTACATCTGCACCGATGTTCAGGAACATAGAGGATGCTGCACCACCAAAGGAGTTAACATGTGAACAAACCACCAGCCAATCATCTATTCTCTCTATTGTGGCTCTGGAGGCACACTTAAGCATTGCTATCCTCATGGATATATCCTGAGGGGTTGCAGCCATCATTTCCAGCACATCTGCGTATTCCACTCCACTGGTAATGACTATTTCCGCAACGTTACGGAAAGTTTCGGCTGTTGCATGCTTAAAATGCCCGGTGTCTGTTACTATACCCGTAAGCAGACCAAGTGCCGTGCGCCGCATGATCGGTGCATCCATACATTTGAGTATATCAAACACTATCTCAGCTGTGGATGTAGCGTTACGGTGCAGGTAAAATTCAGCATTCTCTGTAAGGGCCGTTGTGGAATGATGGTCTATCACGCAATACTTCCCAAGCTTGATATCATTGAGCTGGGAACTGGTGGAAGTATCTACAACCAGAGTGATATCGTATTCAGAGGGATCAGGTTTATCAATAACATCTATTCCCAGCTTATCGATAAGTAGTGCAGCCATCTTATTACAGCCATCTACAAGCCCGACTGTTCCACCAAGTGCTTCGGCAAGTGCAAAGGCGCTGCTAACTGCATCCGGATCGGCGTTCCGGTGACATAGATATAATATCTTATTGAAGTCCAGAAGGCGGTTATAGAACTCTATTTCATCAACCTGCATCGAAACCTCTACTCATCACTTAATAAAGTAATATGAGCATTAAAGCAGAGAGAGAGGGAGGGGAAAGGACAGAGCACTTATTGTGCCTGCTGGCCCATTGACTGCTGTATTTGTTCCTGCAGTTGAGTAAAGCGTTTTGAAATGCGTTCTTCCTGTCTTGAGATAGATTGGACCCTTAAAGATAATGTTTCTATTTTCTCTTTAAGCTTGGAAATAGTTTCCTGCTTTTCAGATTTTATCTGGAGGTCACCTACCGCCCTGTATATTACCGCATCATCTGGAAGTTTTTCAAGTTCCTCAAGAGCAAGTTCAGATTCTTTCTGCAGCGTTTCCATCTGGGATTTCTGAATGGCAAGTGATTGCGCTTGCTGTTGAACCTGCTGCAACTGAGCGATCTGGTTCTGTACTTGAGGGGGTATTTGCGTACTCATGTGGTTTCACCTGAATCTGAATTAACCTTAAATGATTTTAATGTTTCTCTAATTGGACTGCAGTTCCATGCTGGTATGCCCAAGTACTTCATATGCTACCTGTATCAGGCGTAACCAGGTGTTCATTGTGGAACGCAGAGAGACCAGGTCTGATGCGATCACTTTCAATATAAGTCTATCTTCCAGCACTTGCAGAGATATTTCTGATCGCTCAGTGACCGTTGTTCCTATCTCGGGTATCAGGGACCTATAAATGAGAAGTGCTCTGTCAGTTTCAAAGACCGATTCTGCAGTTGCTTCCAATGGATCACCTACCGGATACTTCTAATGTTCAACCTGAAAAGTTCCTGGCCTTCATACAAAAAATCGAGTTGATCATCTGATATTTCCAGTACCAAGGGAGAAAAAGGCTCATCAACTAATTTTATTGCAAGTATCTTCGCCAGAATAGGTGCAATATCGGCATGCCCGGTTGCTACAGGTGGTATTTTAGGAGATACCTTTTTCTGAAGCTTCTTTACAGCAGTTACACTTATCCGAATAGAAAGAAGTTCCCTGCCATCCGGCGTATAGAATATCAAGCTTCCGGGATTTCCGTGGTATTCTCCGACTATCAATAATGGCCCAGGAGTATCTTCTATCAGGGAAAGCACTTCTTTCATTCCCATCTTGCCACGGTTGATACTCTCACAATGAAAAAAAGAAGCAAGGTCTTTGCAAAGAGCCCTGGTATTTATTGAAGGTTTACGAGAAGAAGTAATTAACATACTTCTACTCGGCCTTTATTCTTTTGATAGAGGTAGGCCTTTCTTTGACAAGTATGCGATGTCCGCAATAGTCGCAGCGTATACCGAGAGCCCTATAATTTATCTCTACCACTTTTTTGCAGCGTGTGCACTTGTATCCCATAGTTGTTATCACTCACTCCAGGATCTCTGTCGCCTTCTTTACAGAACGGGCAACTGTAAGGCCTACAGGTGTCTGAGGCAGGAATGTGCCGCCGGCAAAAGTATAGCCACATTTTTTACACTGCCAGATGCCTGTTCCTATTCTCCTTACGGTCGGACGCGCACATTTTGCACAGGTGTGGGGCATATGCATCTTTTCTTCAAGATCAGCAACCAGTTTGCGATCTTTCCTACCATATCTCACACCAAATCTCCCTGCAGATCTGGTCACACGTCCTTTCCTTGAATATTTCTTTGCCATGAGCATTCTCCTTGATCTTCAGTATACTGAAATTAACTTTTTATATAAATGACCATTTGCCCTCAGATGTTCAGCAGGTATTTTTCTCTGATCTCTTCAGCTTTAGCACATGCCATGTCCACTGCTTTCAACAATTGTTCCTGTGTCAGCATGCCTTCTCCTGTTTTCTGCATCGCAGAGATCGCACCGTTCTGGTTGGATGATATGGTCAATTTTGAATCTGCTACAGTTTCCTCTGCAAGTCCCGGATCTACCATCAATTCCCCGCCAATGTCCACCAGTGTAACACCTATAGGCATATCTCTGATCGGCATCATCATGTCCTCTCCCTTGCCTTCTCTTTCAGCAGGGACCTTTGAGGTCATGAGGGCAGCGATCGCACCAAGACATGATGCGTCCTGAAGATTGCCATCGTCATTCAGTACATGCACATCTATGAATACGATCCAGACTTCTTCTCCTTCCGTAATACATAACTTATTTAAATCAATTGCGCCTGATTCCCGAATCCCCCTGTCGGTGACCCTTGCCATCTCGATCGCACCTTCTTTTGGGGGTCCTGCTTCGAAGTCCGGTGAAGCAAGCGGGTTCATCTCCAGATTTGTGATGATCACACCTTCGTCAGGTGAATCAGAAAATGGGGCTCCTACCTGCAGTTTGACCCCTACCAGTACCTGGGTCTCTCCTATACACACTTTTGCAGAACCTTCTGCCTTATCAATGACATTTGTCTGCACGGTAATTTTTCGATACTCATCGAATGAGCGTCCATCATCCCTTTTCCCTTTGAGCATCAGGTTGTAGATGTAATCCTTCTTAAGTGAGGCCATTACTTCACTGCTCATATCTTTCACCTACCTTCTCTGCTTCAGGATCCTCAGGTTCATCTGTTTTTGACTCTTCATCTTCAGTAAGTTCTGTGAAACCCTCTCCTGAAGTTTCATCAGCAGGCTCAGATACATCTGTTTTAACTACGATCACTTCGATGCCTTCTTCATCGTCAAACTCAGATGTTTCAAAATCCTCTTCTATCAGTTCGATCTCGTTCTGGATATCCTCGGCTTTTTCTTCAGCAACTTCTACCAGGCTTTCTACGACCTCTTCATGAGATGCGAACTTCTTTTTCAAGGCTTCCTTTTGGATCTCGAGGATCTGTCTGCAGCCTTCTGTTGCCATTTCCAGTGCTTTTTTGAATTCTTCCTTTGTAAGATCTCCATCCATCTGCAGAAGGGATATCTCTCCGTCCTGGGTCATGGCAATGGGAAGGTCTGCGTTCCCATAATTGTCCTCATCCTTGTTCAAATCCAGCACCAGCTGTCCATCAACTTTACCTACAGCACATGCCGATATGAGCCCCTTCATCGGAATACCGGCGTCAGCAAGAGCGATGGATGCAGCGTTAATTGCTGCTGTCCTGGTGCCTGCATCAGCCTGCAATACCTCTGCAAAAACATCTATTACTGCACTGGGATAATATTTTGTCATTATGATAGGGGCAAAAGCATCCCTGCTAACTTTTGAGATCTCAATGCTTCTTCGGCTTGGTCCGGGTCTTGCCCTGTCCTCAACTGAAAAAGCTGCCATATTATACCTGTATCTCACTATGGCCTCATCAGGTTTCTGCATCCTGCGGGGATGCAGCTCCCTAGGACCATATACTGCTGCCAGTATCTTGTTCTTACCCCACTCTAAATAACATGAACCGTCAGCCCTTGATAAGACACCTATCTCGATGGTCATGGGCCTGATCTCATCAACTGCCCGTCCATCCAGGCGCAGGCCATTCTCATCAATGAACTTCTCAGGTTTATTAGCCATAATACATTCTCCAATATATACTAAATCTCTTTTCTGATCATGTGCAGAACATACAGTAAACTTTCAGTTTTCCTCTGTATCCAGTAGCTGATCTACCTTTCTGCTGGTTTCGTCAACTTTCTCCTGGTCTTCACTGTATTCCTCATCTGCAGAATTTATATCTTCCACATCTTCTTCCTGCCCGATATCAGTGTCTCCAGTTTCTTCATACACAGTTGTATCTTCGGTTTCCTCTTCTACCTGAAGGAACCGGCTGATCTTGTCTGTCAGGCCGGAAGTATGGGATTCACGGATGATCATATCAATAGCTTCTGAAAGCTTATCCATATTCTCGTCTTTACCATTTATCCATATCCTTCCGTTCTGCCCCACGAATATCTCGCAGTCTGTTTCCTTCTTTAACATGGAGACCATGGAACCGTTATGCCCTATGACGCGGGGAACTTTTGTGGAAGGCACTTCAAGCAGTCTGCCCCCTTTGATCTTTCTTAATCCCTTCTCTCGGAGGGTGAGTTCTATCTTCATGGAGGCATCAACATCTTTTATTCTGAGGATAGCACAATCTCCTATGTTAAATATCTCCCTCATCATGGATGATTCCACCCGCCGGGGGTACTCTGATACATGCAACAGGCCATCATAAGGAGAGCCAATATCAAAGATCCAGTTTGAAGAGGTTGTCTCAAAAACAGTACCTATGACAAAATCCTTTCTGGAAGGAATGTACTTCCCAGAAAATGGAATAACAGATATCTTATTCTTTATGTTAGCTACTCCATAAAGGAGGGAATAAACTTTTCCCTCCTTTACATAGGTTCCGGAGCCCGAATCATTCGTATTATCAGAAAGAAGTTGACCCGGAACTACAATTTCTCTATCCATTATCTAGCCTCTTATAAAAGTTTAGTTTCAGCATCACCCTTTGTAAGGTGGTTCACAAGACCATAAAAATCGTTCTGCATTCCAGCCGGCATTTTAACAACACCTACCCATGAACCATCTTGCTGCCATTGTTCCTTGACCAAGGTCCCAAACCTGGCGATCTCCCCATATGATTTTGGAGCATATACCGCTGGTACTTTGACTGCTATTTGTACTTCTTCAAAGCGTATAGGTATGATCGGGCGGATAGCCTTCATCACGATCATCACTTGTTCATCTACGGGTTTGAATGGGTCAATATGGACTTTTGCCTCTTCCATGGCCTTCTCTATTCTTGAAGGAGGGTGAGGAGCTTTGGTTTGCGGATTTATTGCATTCTGTGCGATCGTACTGATTATACGCTTTGTCTTCTCGTCAAGGATATGCTTTCTCTGCTCTTTGGTTAACTGAAGTTCTCCATGTAAAATGATCTCCTTTGCAATGATCAGGGCATCCAGTGTGCCAAAGATATTCTGAAGATCGGATTCAGATGCATGTTCCCCCTGTCCAGCATCAGAAAAAATGGATTCGACTGCAATGATCTCTTCGACATTTACTTCATCCCCTTTTTTCAGTGCCAGTGCTCCCTCAGGCTCAACAAAGACCTCATAGTGATTTTTGCCTTTCTTAAGTCTTGCAATAACGCATTCATCAAGAGATACCATTTTATATCCCCCACATTCATACACGAAGTATTTTTATATAACTTTATGTCATTTGAGTCTTTCACTCACCGGCAGCCCCATTGTCGGAAACGGAACCGGCATCCTCTTTTACTTCCTTCTTCTGTTCTTCGAGGACCTTCGACACATATTGCTGGACTTCTTCTTCTGCAAGCTTGCGGAATGTACGGTCCTGTAGTGTAACTACTCCCACTTCCAGTGTTGCAGCATCGATCTTTCCTTCGGTGGACTTGTATAAGGCGGTCATGCCAAGCAGAATTGCTTCATCAATGCTCAGATCCCCGCGGTACTCCGCTTCGAAAACTTCCATGAAAGTGTTCCTGCCTGCACCGATGGCTGTGGCCTTATATTCCAGCAAGGCACCACTGGGGTCACTTTCAAATAGTCTTGGTCTGGTGTCATCCACTCCTGCTATTAAGAGCGCGGTACCATAAGGCCTGACCCCTCCAAACTGAGTGTAGTTCTGTTTGTGATCGCAGATCTTCTTTGCAAGCACTTCAACACCTATGTTCTCATCGTAGGATACTTTGTTGATCTGTGCTTCAACTCTGGCTCTGTCGACCAGTGAACGGGCATCGGCCACCAGCCCGGAAGTAGCAACACCTATGTGGCTGTCTATCTGGAAGATCTTCTCTATGGATTCAGCTTCAATTAGTCTGCTGGTAATTCTTTTATCCACAAGAAGTACAACGCCTTCCTTTGCCTTGATGCCTGCGGCAGTTGTTCCTCTCTTCACGGCTTCCCTAGCATATTCCACCTGAAAGAGCCTTCCATCCGGACTGAATACTGTGATGGCACGATCATAACCCATCTGTGGCGTCATTTGCATATCTAATCATCTCCTATATTAACAAACTATCTATTCTTCGGCTCTGTTCTATGAACATTGTTATTACTTATATATTAATGTGCTCGGGTTCTGATATTGCTGCACACTTATATACTTTTGTGTTGCACCCTTCACAGTTCCCGATATACCCTGTACATGCACTATTGCACGCTGTCCACCAATAGTGGTTATTGTGGCAAGTGCTGCACGGGATCTTTCTTCCATCCCGTGGGAACAGCGCAGTATACCTTTCTGGTTTCCAAAATCAAGCAATCTCACTCCACATTCACTGGCACCTATATCACCATACAGTGACCCTATGGCAGAGAAAATCTCACGTAAAAGTTCTTCTCTGGATACTTCGCGTTCCGTAATTATCTCTATTGCAAGATAACGTTTTCTTTGTCTTAAGCTGGAAGGAAGTGTTTTCAACAGAATTCCTCCTGTTTTTCAGAAGGGACCTGTTCCTCTATGAGTTCCACACCATCCATAATAAAGCCATGAGTCTTTCTTTTTGTTCTAAGGATAGCAGCAGGTATAGCGGTCATGGCATTTATTGCTTCTTCCTTTGTCATTCCGAACAAACTTGCCAATGCAATGAGCTCTCTTGGTCCTCGTATATCATAGATGGACCGTGCACCACTGGTCAGTACCATGTGCACATCGAACTTCCTTGCAAGCATCAGGCGCTGCTCAAGTTCTGAGATCGCATGCAATCTTTTCCCGCCTCTGTATCTTATCAGGGACCCAACATCAAACTCAATGGCAATGCCTCTGTCAGCAGCAGATCTTGCGACCACGTGGTCCAAGCCGCCGTCCTTGATACCAAAAGGCAAAGATAATATGTTCACATTTGCGGCTTCAACTGCTGAACGGTTCAGTTTGTCCGTTCCTCCCTCTACCATCACAAAATCGACTTTTTTAGCGTAGTGGCTGATCTGGGAGTGGAGTTTAGAAGGATTCTCTTCATGTATCTCCACTCCATGTACAAGATCAAAAAAAGAATTACGGGGGCCAGTATATGGTGCCAGTAATCTGCTATTTGTTACTTGTGCTATTCCTGCACCATTAAAGCCAAAATGTGTTGCAAGTGAGAGGAATCTTTCCATTGCCTGGTCATCTTCAGGAAGGTAACGGATGCAAAGATCATAATACCTTTCAACCAAACAACTCCTCCACTATCTTCCCTGCCATTTCCCTGTTCTTTGGATATGTTTCTATCTTCACTTTAGCAGTTATAGCATCAGAGGATGAAACAATTTTCACACGGCCCATGTAAGCTTCTTGTTTATCGAACCTCAGGTGGAATACCTGGTCATCATCAAGCCTGTCGGGCATTTCATTTCGAAGGATCTCAATATCTTCCAATGTCATATTATTGTGGACGAACTCTGAGAAGGCCATTGTATCATGCTTACGGGTAAGCTGTATACTGAAAATCGTTATTGGATTTCCATAGTGTCCTTCAGCTTCAGTAGTATCGACTACCTCTGACAATGGATCAGGGTCCTTATTCCTTAAAGAATTCTTTAAAAATAAACCCAGGGCATCCATGACCCTGGATCTTTCTTCCGTCGAGTGCGCTATCACTCGCAAATTTATATGATGGATCACTTGCCCCTGTTCATGTTAGACCTGATACTGGGCCGGTTCTTCTCGGTTCCCGTACCACGTTTACCCATGCCTCTGCCCTTTACACCGGCACTTGTCTTTCCACGGAAAGCACGCCCCTTCTGGCTACTGTTGCAGATCCAATTAAGATTATTATCGCTCTTGATCACGGGGTGGCTGGGGTCCACAAGGATCACTTCGTACCACTTGGCTTTGCCATCCTCTCCTACCCAGTAGGAGTTGAGGACTTCCATGTTCGGGTATTTTCTGGACGCACGCTCTTCAGCAATTCTCTGGATACTCTTGCCCGCAGTGGTCTTGTTCTTACCCATGTTGTGGCTGCGCCTTCCGCGGACATATCTTTGATTTCTGCGGCTTCCTCTTCTTACTTTTGCACGCACCACTATTATCCCCTGTTTAGCCTTGTATCCAAGGGACCTTGCACGGTCTATACGGGTAGGCCTTCTGATCTTTACAATGGAACCCTGTTCTCTCCATTCCTGAAGCCTTTCCCATCTAAGATCCTTGACATAAGTTTCATCAGGGTTCTTCCAGGCATCTCTTATATATCCATAAAAAGATTTTGACAATATGTTCACCTTGTTTCATTTTCAGTTTCACGGTTCAACCCATTTTGGGCCACATTCCCACGGGATAGCTCCCGAATGAAACGAAACTACTACGCACATGATATGATTTAAATGTTTTTGCCAAATGCCCTTTTAAATCATACTTCCAATTCTTATGTCATATTTAATTTTCTGGCCGCTGGTCCAGATAAGCTGAGGCATTCTTCAGAGTTTCGGTCATAGTAGATATATTTTGCATTATCTTCTCAATATATGCTATATTCTCTGTTTCAGTTTCCTGTTCGAGAAGTACCTGCATATAATCCTGTATCGCAGTAACCGGACCCATCAGACCCTGGTTGAGCACGCCAGTAAACTTTTCTCTCATTTCATTCAAATTCAGCAACAGATCATCTTTCATCCTGAGTTCAGTGATGTCCTTTCCGGAACATATCAATGCCTCTATATTTCCATCACTGTCATAGATAGGGGACTCGCTCCAGCTAACAATTATTGTCCCTCCGTCCTTTTTAAGGATCTTTCTCTCAAATAAATGTGGAGTTTCGATCTTCTTCGTTATGATGTCTCTGAATTTTTCTTTTTCCTTCTCTCTTTCTTCCTGTAAGGCCAGCACATCGAACATATTCTGGCCAATAAGCTCAAACTCATCATAACCGAGGACTTCATTTCCTGTACGGTTAATAAGGTTTATCTTTTGCTCGCGATCCACTACAAGCATTAACACTCCAGCCACATCGATACACTGGTATGCATAATTACGTTCAGCAAGTATTCGGTCCTGAAGATGCTTTATTCGTGTAAGGGATTTTACACGGGTCACAAGTTCGAGCCTATTTACGGGCTTACTTAGGAATTCATCTGCACCTGACTCAAGGCCTTTGATCTTTTCATCCTTGCCTGAAAGCGCTGTTACCATTATAATAGGAATGAATTGGGTCTCTACCGACGTCTTCAACACCTTGCAGACCTCATATCCGTTCATATCGGGCATCATTACGTCAAGTATTATTACCGAAGGCTTTTCGGATCTGGCTTTCTCAAGCGCCTCCTTTCCATTATAAGCTCTGATTATTTCATAATCTGACTTGAGATAAAGTTCCATGAGATCTACGATAGCCGGCTCATCATCAACTACTAATACCCTGTCAAGATCTGATCCTATCATGGTAACCTCTCATAAATCTGTTATTCAGGGAAGACTGTATAGTTATTTTGGATTTGCTATTATCAAATATTACGTTCCCTTCGGAGTATATATATTTGTGTGTCATTTTTTTAAAGACCTTAATACCGTCTATGTCTTTTGACACGCTATTCCCAAACATACTATTGTCCATCCTTCAAACAACTTATTCCCTCATAAAGTACATATATATTTCAATAAGTAAATAAGTATCGTATTACCTAAAAGTTCGGAAGTAGTAAATACCTTTTGCCCGACATATCATGTATCTGTCAAACTGCTACTTTTATAAAAAATGGGGTTGGTGAGATTTGAACTCACGATCGACGGGTCTCTCCGAACAAATGCTTCTCAGCATCCTGAGCACATATCAGTGCTCCAACGGCTCCTCACCGATAAGTCCCGTCGGACATATCTCAGTAGACCCGTTGTTCATCATCTATCCGCTGGAGCCCGTCGCCATGCCGGGCTAGGCCACAACCCCAGATAGGTTTATCCCCTGAATACATCTTATCACTGATATATCTATCGGTAATTGCTCTCGGATTTATTGGGCATTTCCTATACTCTTATCAGGCGTCAATACTCTGTTTATTTGATCAACTGTTTAAAGTTATATGAAAAATTGTATGCCTGTATTTCTAAATACTTTTAAATAATATTAATTCGTACTATAAGTGGGTTAGGAAGAGAGAAAGTAAAAGTTGCATTAGAAATCTTATGTTCTAAAAGAACTGCAAAGAACTCTGTCTTCAGAATTGGTTATCTAAATTCACTTGCTCTTTCCTATCTACCACAATCTATGGAGAGAATATTGTGGCACTTGCCAGCAACAAAAACGTATGTTCCATTGAGGACCAACACTTTAAGGGTGGATCTCTGAAAAACAATCTGAGTACGAAAGTCAAAATATGCAATTTTTGCCGAACACCTATGAAAAA
>AMWB02071988.1_pt1 | contig 35155 bp, 26 predicted proteins | sample 200311 | NCBI WGS metagenome assembly AMWB02 (sample SAMN02737377, study PRJNA173069) | bioreactor metagenome | biome: anode biofilm in microbial fuel cells | place: USA: California | collected 2010-12-16
GGACTCGTTGAAGTGCCGATGGGCATTACACTCAGGGAAGTCGTCTTCAAAATCGGCGGCGGAATTCCCAACAACAAGAAATTTAAAGCCGTCCAGATCGGCGGACCTTCGGGCGGATGCCTCCCCGACCAGGTGCTTGATACCGTCGTGGATTACGAATCTCTGAAAAAAGTAGGAGCAATGATGGGCTCGGGCGGATTCGTCGTTATGGATGAAACAACCTGTATGGTTGACGTCGCGAAGTTCTTCCTGTCTTTCATTCAGAATGAATCCTGCGGTAAATGCGTCCCCTGCCGCGAAGGAACGAAACGCATGCTTGAAATAATCGAGAAGATACCGCAGAGTTACAAGAACACGAAAAATAAAGTTGACCAGTTGCAGAGATTCAAAGGAATTATACACCTGCAAAGACTTGCCGACGTGATTAAAGATACCTCACTATGCGGCCTCGGTCAGTCGGCGCCAAATCCGATTCTCTCGGGTCTGATGTACTTCCGCGACGAATACGAAGAGCATCTGTACGACAGAAAATGCTCGGCGGGAGTCTGCAAGGAACTTCTCACTTTCGTTATCAATAACGATTTGTGCGAAGGATGCGGCCTCTGCGCCCGCAGATGCCCCGTTGAGGCAATCATCGGAGAAAAAGGTCAGGCGCATTACATAATTGAAGACAAGTGCATCAAATGCGGAATGTGCATTGATAACTGCAAATTTGAAGCGGTTCTTGTTTCGTAATTTTTGAAAATAAAATTTTGAATTTAATAATATGGTAGAACTCACAATAAATAAGATAAAAGTTAAAGCCGAAGAAGGTATGACTATTCTTGACGCCGCGAAATCTGCTGGCATCGCAGTCCCCACTTTGTGCCACATTAAAAACTTGTTTCCGACAGGCGCGTGCAGAATTTGCTCCGTCGAAGTGGAAGGACAGAGAGGGCTTATTCCGTCCTGCGCTTACCCTGTTTACGACGGAATGGTTGTCGATACGAATTCGCCGAGAGTCAGAAAAGCGAGAAAGACGATTGTCGAACTTCTCATAGAAAACCATCCTCAGGATTGCCTTATTTGCGTCAGGAACAAAAACTGCGAACTGCAGGATTTGTCTGCCCAGTACGGCATCCGCGAACACAGGTACGCGGGCGAGTCGAAAGACCACGCGATTGACATTTCGAGTCCTTCGATGGAACGCGATCCCGCAAAATGCATTCTCTGCGGCAGATGCGTACGCGTATGCAACGAAGTTCAGCAGGTAGGCGCGATTGATTTCACGAAAAGGGGTTTCCAGAGTATCGTCACCACACCTTACAATAAAGGTCTTAATATTAGCGACTGCATACTCTGCGGTCAGTGCATACTGGTCTGCCCCACTGCCGCGCTCCGTGAAAAAGGACAATTGAAAGAAGTCGCCAACGCGCTCAACAACAAAAATAAGTTCGTCGTCGCTCAGATTGCGCCTGCGGTACGCGCGTCGCTTGGTGAAGAATACAACATGCCGCTCGGAACGGACGTTACAGGGCAACTCGTCACAGGCCTTAAGAGACTCGGTTTCAAGAGGGTTTTCGATACTAACTTCGCAGCCGACCTTACTATAATGGAGGAAGCGACTGAACTCGTCAACCGCGTTACTACAAAAAAACCGCTCCCGATGTTTACAAGTTGCTGCCCCGGCTGGGTTAAGTATATTGAGCACAGAAGACCCGAACTCCTTAAGCACGTATCGACTTGCAAATCGCCTCACGAAATGGAAGGCGCCGTTCTTAAGACATATTACGCGAAGAAAATCGGAATCGACCCGAAAGACATCGTCGTGGTGTCGATTATGCCGTGCACTGTGAAAAAATTCGAATCGCACAGGCCCGAACTATCGGAAGACTATATGCCTGACGTTGACGCTGTTCTCACGACGAGAGAACTCGTAAGATATTTTAACATGGCGGGTATTGATTTCTGCGATTTGCCGGGCTCCGAGTTCGACAATCCTCTCGGAGAATCTACAGGCGCCGCTGTAATTTTCGGCACTTCGGGAGGTGTAATGGAAGCCGCTATAAGAACGGCTTACAACATGATAACAGGCAAGGAACTCGAAAAACTTGAGTTCGATCAAATACGCGGATTCGACGGAATTAAAGAACTATCCCTGAACCTCAATGGTCTCGAACTTAACTTTGCCGTTGTAAACGGCATCGGTAACGTCGCGAAAGTACTTGACGAAGTCGAAAACGGAACCTGCAAGTATCATTTTGTCGAAGTTATGGCTTGCCCGGGTGGATGCATAAACGGAGGCGGTCAACCGATTCATCAGAAACCGGAAAAGGTAATTAAGAGAGTGAAGGCTCTCTATGAAATCGATTCCAAAATGATTCACAGAAAATCGCACGAAAATGAAGCCGTAAAAGTGCTTTATAAGGAATTCTTCGGAGAGCCTAACAGCCATAAGGCTCACGAAATTTTGCACACGCACTACCAAAGCAGAAAGAAATAAGTATGTACGGCACCGTTGAAACAATACCGTATCTGTGCAAGAGATGTTATTCCTGCGTCAGAGAGTGCCCCGCTATCGCCATACGCGTTGAGCACGGACAGGCAGTTGTCATGTCCGAAAGATGCATAGCGTGCGGCCACTGCGTTACGGTATGCTCTCAGAATGCCAAGAGAACGAAGAGTGAAGTTGGATTTGTTCTCGGCGAGATACTTCCGCGCGGAAAAGTTGTTGCCGTCGTTGCTCCGTCTTTTCCTGCTTCTTTTCCGGATGACTATGCTAAACTTCCGTCCGCTTTGAGAAAACTCGGTTTCGACAAAGTCTGTGAAGCCGCTTTCGGAGCGGATTTAATCAGCCCTGAATATCTCGCGGAGATTGAAAAGGACGGCAAGCAGACAATAATCAGTTCCGCCTGCCCGGCCGTTTATAACTATATCGAGATGTATTATTCGGAACTCGTTCCGAACCTCGCTAAAGTGGTATCTCCGATGGTAGCAATGGGACGTTATATAAAAGAAACTTTCGGAAAAAACTTCAGCGTTGTGTTCATCGGTCCTTGCATCGCCAAAAAAAGCGAATGCAAGGATGAAAAGGTTGAAGGCGCCATCGACGCGGTCCTTACGTTCGCCGAACTGAAGGAAATACTCGAAGGCAAACAGATTGAGATGTCCGCGCTTGATGAAACAAATTTTGACCCGCCCGAGGGGCTCATCGGCAAATCGTTCCCTTTGGCAGGAGGTCTGATAAAAACCGCCGACATACCGGGCGATATTCTCGAAAAGGAGATCATTGTCGTCGAAGGCAGAAGCAAGGTCGAGGAAATTCTGAACGAATTGCTCGACAATAAAATCAACGCCAGTTTTATAGATATTCTTTTTTGCGAAGGCTGCATAAAAGGCCCTGCTATAGACAGCAACCTGAACTACTATTCGAGACGCGAAAAGGTGATTAATTACATCAACGAAAGGATGAAAGCCACCGACAAGCAGGTATGGAAAAGCAATATTTACAACGCCAGAAACATCGACCTGTCCAGAGAATTCGAAGAAAGGGATAAACGTATTCCTACGCCTGACGAGGAACAGATAAAAGAAATTCTCGCGCAGTCGAACAAGTTTTCGAAACAGGACGAATTAAACTGCAGGTCCTGCGGCTATACGACCTGCCGAGACTATGCGATTGCAATCGCGAAAGGACTGGCAGAAAATGATATGTGCCTCCCGTACATGATTGATAAACTTGAAAAGGCATACAAGGAACTGCAGGAAACACAGGAACAACTTCAGTCCGCGGAGAAACTTGCTTCAATCGGTCAACTCGCCGCGGGCGTCGCGCACGAGATTAATAATCCGCTGGGTACGATTCTGCTTTACACTTCTCTTCTTAAGAAAGACCTCCAGAAGAAACTCGAATCACCGCAGCCGATTGAAGACCTTAACCTCATTGCCGAGGAAACAAACAGATGCAAGAACATAGTTTCGAATCTTCTGAATTTCGCCAGACAGGGTCGTCTGAAAATTTCCGAGGTTGATATTTACGACCTTATAAACACGATACTGAAACCCGTCAGAATAAAACCCGAATTCAAGGGTATATCGTTCTCGGTTGAGTGCGAAACTCACGACACGGGAATAAAAGGAGATTCGGACCAGTTGAAACAGGTCTTCCTTAACGTAATCAATAATGCCTGCGAAGCGCTGGAAGAAAGCGAACAGAAAAAAATAAATATTCGAATTTCTAAGATTGACGCTTACATTAATGTCGAAATAAGGGACACGGGCAGCGGCATCCCGAAAGAAAATATGGGGAAACTGTTTACCCCGTTTTTCACGACAAAAAAGATGGGTAAAGGCACGGGTCTCGGTCTCGCTATCTCATACGGAATCATTAAAATGCATAAGGGAGATATAAGAGCCGAAAGTGAAACGGGAAAAGGCACTGCATTTATCATCAAATTACCATTAAATTTACAATAACATAAACGATTAAATATTTTAAGGAGAAATTATGTCAGATACAACAAAAACGCCTAAGAAGATTCTGCTTGTCGACGATGACTATGACCTGTTGGAACAAAACAGAATGCTGCTCGAATCAAAGGGCTATACAGTGGCTACAGCCGACAGCGTCGAGAGCGCCTGGAAAACTTTTAAAGATGAAAAACCGGACGCCGCCGTGCTCGACCTCATTATGGAAGAACACGATTCGGGATTTATTCTCGCGCATAAAATCAAAAGGGACGCTTACGGAAAAACAATTCCCGTATTCCTTCTTACATCGGCAACAATGGTTACTGGAATGAAATTCGGCGTAACGACAGGTGAAGAAAAAGAATGGATTAACTGCGATGCATGGTTCAACAAACCAATCAACATCGATGAACTTTCGACCAAACTCGAAGAGTGTTTCGAAACGAGAAGCATGTGATTCTGTATTTTTGAATGATTCAGCATTTTAGAAAAGGATTGACAACCAAATGGAAGAGATTAGACCTAAAGTAATAATTATCGACGACGAGAAAGGCCTCCGCATAGGCACTCAAAGGCTTCTGCAAAGCGAAAACTTCGACGTCGACACCGCGGAAAACGGCCTGACAGGAATACAGATGGCTAAGGATATTGATTATGACCTCGCCATCATTGACCTGAAAATGCCCGACATTGACGGAATATCGGTTCTTAAGGAAATTAAGAAGGCCCGCCCGAATACGGTGTGCTTTATCGCGACCGCCTACGCGAGTTATGATACGGCTATAGAAGCAACTAAACTCGGCGCGTTCACTTATATTCCGAAACCTTTCACGCCCGAGGAACTGCTTCGTAACCTGAACGCGGGTTACGAAAGAAGACTTCTTATACTCGAATCCGAACGCCTGAAAAGAGAACGCGAAGAAAGGCTACTTGAACTCGCTTTTGAAAAATCGCGCCTTAATACTATTGTTAATTCCCTCGCGGACGGCGTTTTCGTCGTAAACAAAGACGGCGAACTCGTGCTCTTCAATCCCGCCGCTATAAAGTTTATTGAATTGAACGACATCATTCTCGGCGAAAGAATTCTCGGTATTCTGCCGCCGAAAATCAGCGAACTCATTGAAAAAATACTCGGAAATCCCGCGTTCGAAAATAAAACACTTTCAGCGGAAGTTGAACTCAAACCCGACAGAGGACTCGTAGTAGAAATAAAGTGCTCGCCCGTCCCTCATCCGGACGGCTCGCTCGCAGGCGTTGTGGCTGTACTTAGCAACATTACGGAAACAAAGAAAATTGAATACGTTAAATCACAGTTCGTATCGATGGTTGCGCACGAATTGAAAACTCCGATGGCTGCCGTTCTCGGTTTCCTGAACATTATCCTTAATCCCGAACTTAAAACCACCCCGCAGCAACAGGCGGATTACCTGAACCGTTCGAGAAACAGACTGCAGGGTCTCGTTGAAATGGTGAACGACCTGCTTGATATTTCCAGAATGGAAATGAAAACGAAACAGCGCGAATTAAAAGAACTTAACATCGGCGAAATTGTTAAAGGCACTGTTGATTTCCTCGAACTCGAACTTAAGAAAAAAGGTATTACAGTTACCTCAAAATATCAGGAAAACCTTCCTGTGTTCAAAGCGGACAACAACGAAGTTACGAGGCTGTTCACCAACATTATCGGAAATGCGATAAAGTACAATAAAGACAATGGCACGATCGATGTTGAAGTTTATACAAACAAGAATTATATAGTCACAAGGATTGCGGATACAGGAATAGGTATGAAACCCGAAGACAAGGCGAAACTATTCTCGGAATTCTTCAGGGTTAAGAACGAATATACCAGAAGCATCAGCGGAACAGGCCTCGGTCTGTCTATAGTTAAAAGAATCGCTGAATCATATTCGGGTAGAATCGAAGTCGAATCGGAATATACCAAAGGCTCGACGTTCACAATCTATCTCCCCTTCACAAAATAATTTTAACCTTGTCCCCCGCTGGCGGGGGTGCCCCGATTTATCGGGGCGGGGGTGGGCATATACAATATTTATCTGCTTCAGAAATACAAGAAATTATTACCGGTTCCCGAAAACACTTCAGGAACCGGTCGTTTTATAATAATCTTATTCCAGTGGTATTGCTTTCTTATTCATCATTGCCCAGGTCTCAAACGACTGAAGTTCGGGATTTAGTCTCTTGCTTTCTTCGATATTCCGGACTCTGCAAAAATAATCGTTGAAATCGTGTTTGAACTGGAACATGTTGCCTATGTCATCGGCTCCAGGAAATCCGAATCCCCTGTATACATCGAACGGCACGCTGCTGTAATTAATTTCGACACCGAGCGCGTTTGTAAGAGTTTCCGTCATCTGCTTTCCTGTGATGTGCTCGCCCGATATTCCGACAGTCTTTCCTATATAACCGCTTCCGCTTTTGAATATCCCGTAAGCGCATTTTCCTATGTCTTCCGCCGCGATTCCGGGCAGTTTCCTGTCGCCCATTGGAATCGTGAAATAATACTTCCCGTCTTCGCCCTTCTTCGGGCCAAGACCAAAATAAATTAAGTTATCCCAGTAGAACGACGTGAGTAGAAATGTTGTCGGTATTCCGTATTCTTTGAAGAACCTCTCCCCTTCTCCTTTCCCGTCGAAATGCGGAACCTTGTATTTCCCTGCAAGCGTTGGCATCCTGTTATCATCGAGCGGCACCCATTTTCTCGTGTCTTCAAGAGTTGACCAGATTACATGCTTTACATCTGTTGCTTTCGCCGCCGCGGCAATATTCTTAATCTGCTCGATTTCCTTGTCCGCAGAAAAGTGCTCCCAGAAATTTGTGACTGCATACAGCCCGTATGCTCCATCGAATGCTTTCTTCAGGCTTTCTGCGTCGTCGAGATCTGCGGTTATTACTTCAGCACCGGATTTTGAAAGCGCAAGCGCCTTCTCGGAATTTGCATTCCGCGTAATTGGGCGGACCTTGAATTCAGTTCCCGGATCTCTTAATATTGCGCGCGCGAGCCCTCCGCCCTGTGCGCCTGTGGCGCCGATTACGGCGATTATTTTTTTGTCTGACATGTGTTTTCTCCTTGATTTATGAATTTTACAACTAATTCTTAAAACACTTTCACGGACAAATTAATTCAGCATCATAAAAAAAAAGGCCGGTTCGATCCGGCCTTAGAATTGCTTTATCGGTTTATATATTAAAAATTCACTTTCAGTTTCGCGTAGAAATTCCTCCCGGGTTCAATTGTTATCAGACCACGGTTGGAAGCAAGATGATTCCTGTACTCTTTATCGAAGATGTTATCCACACCCGCGAATAACTGAAATACAGCGAACTTAGTTTTTAATGGCATGGATGATAATGCCGCGTTGAAAACAGCGTATCCGGGAGTGTTAATTTCACCCGGCGCCGTGTTTTCCTGCTTGTTGAAAAATTCGCTGCTAATATCCGCGCTGATGTAATTGTAAACCGAAAATTTTACACCAAACTTTGCATTCATCGGCGCTATCTGAGGCAGGTTTACCTGATTTTGCGTATCTTCGCCTCTGACATAAGAAAGCGACCCGTATGTTATAAAAGTTTTGTAGATGTTATACATTATTTCGAAATCATATCCGTACAATCTTGCCTTGCCGATGTTCGTCTTGATGAAGGCAGCCCTGTTCTCGTATGTCCCCGGTACTTCAGCCACAAGGTCTTCGAAGTAATTATAAAAAACATTCCCGTTGAATGTGAATCTGTCTCTCCAAACCCTGAAACCCAGGTCCGCGAAGAATCCCTTTTCGGGTGCAAGTTCGGGATTCCCTACTCTCAGCGAACTTCCGAGGTCTATATACTGATATCTTTCCTCAAGCGCAGGTGAACGGAACGACCTCGATATGTTGAATGTAACATCATAATTCTTTGTAATGGAATATATCATCCCCAGATTCGTACTCCACGATATATCATTCGCTTCGCGTGAGTTCCACATAATCTTCTGTCCCGCGGGTGAGTTGTTCCTCGTTCCGTTTACAATTTCATATACAGGCTGGTACGCCAGTGAGTTCGTTACTTTTATCTGGTCAACCCTGCCGCCAACGTTTATTCTAAGTTTATCGTAGAAAAGTTTCATCTCGTCCTGAACGTATGCCCCTATGCTCCTGTAATCCGCGTCAGGTATGGGTTTCTCGCCGATTGTCTTGTAAATTGTGCTGAACAGCGCGCCGGAGGTTGTATCGTAATTTTCTATCCTTTGATTCTTTTCGCGCTTGCTGTCAAGAGCCCGCATCCAGAAATCTACTCCCGTAATAAGATAATTGCTTTTGCTCAGTTCCCAGTCTGCTTTGAACTGAAGCCCGTTTGTATAGTGCCTCGCGTTCGGAGTTATGCTTTCGACATAAACTTTTTGTTTCAGCTTTCCCGATGTTGTTTTTAAAGATTGAATCGTGAATGGATTGTTGATTACGTCCCTGAGTATTGACTGATAATAATATTTGACCGAAAATTCTTTAAGCGGGGCTCCAATCTCCTTAATTTTATACTCTCCCGAAACCATATCCCTGTTTTCTTTCGGATATGTAACTACCGCGTTTGTCGGGAACAAACTTCCTGCTCCCGGAACACCTATGTCTATACCTCTGAACCTCTGGTACGAAAGCCTGAATTCGTGATTCTTCAGAGGACGGAAACCGAGATTCGCGCTTATGTTGTTGTCTTTGAACTGGCTGTTCGGAAGCTCGCCTTTTGGCGTGGTCACGTTTCTTGCATCCCGTATGCTCCCGCTGATTTTCGCGAAGAAACTCTGCGAGGACGCGTATAAACTCATCCAGCCGTTTGAATTTTGATTTACGGAATTGTAGCCGCCGATTATTGAACCGCCGTAAATAAACTTGTTGCTGAAATCGCCGTTCTTAGTGTATATGTTCACGACGCCTCCAAATGCTCCCGTGCCGTATAATGATGAAACACCGCCTTTCAGCACTTCGATTCGCTCGACGTCGTTAAGGTCAACCATCGAAAGTCTTGCCGATATGTCAGTGGCGGTCTCAATTCTGTTTCCGTCAATGTTAGTTACTATGTTAGACTTGCTCAAACCTCTGATGCTTATGTCTGTCGCCCAAATGCCGTCCCTGACAAGCGATAATCCGGGCTTGCCGTCAAGCGCGTCTGATATCGTATTGTATTGCCTTTTCGATATTTCGTCGTCGGAAAGAATTTCCATCGGCATGGGTACGTCCTTTTGCAATGTCTGATACCTCGTGCTCGTAACTTTTATCTCGCCTGTCGTAATATCCGAAGGAAGAAGTTTTATGTCGACGTTCGTCGTCATTGGGCCTGTTACTTCCACGTCAACCGAACCTGTCTTATATCCTTCATGGAAAAATGTGAGTTTGTGCTTGCCCGATGCGACTTTTTCGAAGAGAAATAATCCCGATGCATCAGAAACAGATTTCAATCCCGATTCTTCGATTAAAATTTCCGCTCCTGTTACCGGAACACCGGTCTCACGGTCTGTTATGTACCCCTGTATGTTTCCTGTCTGCGCGATGATTTTAACGGAAATTAGCAAGAGTATCGAAAGCGTAATAATTCTTTTCATCGTGTTGTTTTGATTTTAAATCGTACTAAAATATCCTTTTTAAAAAGAAAAATAAATCCAATAATTCGTCGTTATCCCGGCCGCTTTCTTTATTGCACGTGTGATTTCTGAAATTCTTAATAACGGTGCGGGAATATTGAAACGTTGTTATATGGTATATAACCCTTTGTTTGTTGAATAATTCCGCGATTTATTCAAAATTTATTAGCCCGGATAAATTCAAATTTGTTATTTCAAATATCCGTGAATGCATCGTATTGTTTGCTTTCCCGGAAAGACTGGTAATGCCCTCCCATGATCCTTTTGACTTTAATCCTTCCGTTTTTCACGGTATTATTCACTTATGAAAAAGTATTTCGCCCTGATTCTCAACCTCAGCCTGATACATTTTCTGCTCGGGTTGGATATCAACATAGTCAGTGTTACGCTGCCATCAATCGCTTCGCATTTCGGCATCGCGGGTAATGTCGCCTCAAGAGTCGTATGGGTCTATCTTCTCGTTCTTACCTGCTTCCTGCTCGCTTTCGGGCGGCTCGGAGATATTAAGGGCTATAAAAAGATTTACTTCTCAGGAATAGTTGTATTCATATTCGGCACTACACTTTGCTATTTCGCGCCGGATTTCAATCTGCTCGTTTTCTTCAGAATAATCCAGGCGCTCGGCAGCGCTGTTCTTTTCGCCCTAACTCCTGCAATTATAGCCGCCGGAATACCGGAAGGTATGCGCGGTAAGGTTTACGGAATTAACTACTCTTTCACTGCGCTCGGAGGAATTATCGGAAGGGCTGCAAGCGGATTCATAATTGAAAGTTTCGGGTGGAACTCTGTCTTTATTTTAAGCGTTCCGATTGGTCTCATAACACTATTCATAACATACAGGCATCTTGACGAGTACAGACCTGAAAAAGGAAATCAGAAATTTGACGCTCCGGGCACTGTCCTTGTCTTTTCAGGATTGTTCTGTTTCCTCTTCGCCGTGAACAACGGCGGGGATTTCGGCTGGCTGTCATTCCGGATTCTCGCGCTGCTCTCTTCTGCATTCGTGCTCTTAACGGCGTTCGTTATCAGGCAGTTGAAAATCGATAATCCCCTTTTCGACCTGCGTATACTCAGAGACAGCGACATTTCGCTGTCTGTTCTGTCCTTCATATTTGTATATATTATTACGAACGGAATGATTTATATAACTCCTTTTTTCCTTCAGTGGGTCGGCGGTTTTCCGAAAAAAGAAACAGGTCTTCTTATGGCGGTCCCTTCTTTGCTTCAATTCTTTTCCGGCTATCTTTCGGGACATCTTTCGGATAAATTTCATTCAAAAATAATCTGCACGGTTGGTTCTGTCCTTATCGCTCTGTCCCTGTTAACTTATACTTTCATTAATTCCGCTACGAATATTTATTTCTTAATTTTGATTCTATCATTCTACGGTTTTGCTATTGGTTTCTTCATACCCTCAAATACGAATAATATAATGACGTCCGCTCCCGCGGAACAGAAAGGTATAGTCTCGAGTTTTATGACAACCTCAGTTAGACTCGGTTCCGCGTTTGGTGTCGTGTTCTTCGGAGCCGTGTTTGCATACTTCGTCCCTCAAAAAAATCCCGTGCTGACCGCGGTTCCTGACGGCATTATTCTTGACGGTTTTAGATATACGTTCCTTTTTGGAACCGTCGCCGCGGCGCTCGGTTTCGTAACCGTTCTTCTTACGGGTAAAAAGAACCGCGGAAACGCTTAAAGGTTAATTTTTTCACTTTATTTTTTTAAACTATTTAGGAATTTTGTTCTTTTGAACTTTGCTAAAGAACAGGCTAATATTAAATATCGCGGGCATTCTGATTCTTCTCGCGGGAATCAGTATTGCATTGTTCTATTTCTTCAACAAACTTACCGGTAAGTCTTTCTACGAGGAGCAGGGAAGCAGGTACATAAACGGGATAACCGCAGAGGTTGAAATTGTTAAGGATAACTACGGTGTTCCTTACATTACCGCGAAAAACGAATCCGACCTTTATTTTGCTCTCGGTTACCTGCACGCCAAAGACAGGCTCTGGCAAATGGACCTGACCCGGCGCGTCGCGGAAGGCAGAATGTCCGAAATTCTCGGGAAAGAAACCGTCGAATACGACAAACTTTTCAGGACGATTGGAATCGGGAAATATGCTTATAAACTTTACAACGAGATTTCTCCGAAATCCAAAGATATTCTCGCGGACTATTCGAAAGGCGTTAATGAGTTCATCAAGGAAAATTACAGCAGACTTCCCCTCGAGTTCGACGTGCTGAATTATAAACCGGAACAATGGAAGCCCGAACACTCACTTATGGTTATTAGAATGATGGGATGGGAACTTAACCTCTCCTGGATGACTGAATATATGTTCGGCGAGATTGTAAAGAAGTTCGGCATTGAACGCGCTAAAGACTTTTTTCCGGATTACCCCGAGGACGCTCCTTACATTATTAAGAGTGATAAGAAACCCCAGCAGCAGGATTCAAAACTTTCTTCTTCGCTGGGGGAGAATAACTATTTAAAAATCGCGGAACTCGGCAAGGACTTTTTCGGCACAAACGTTGATTACAGGAATTTCTTCGGATTAATCGGAACTCATATCGGAAGCAATTCCTGGACGGTCAACGGAAAGAAAACCGATAAAGGAAAACCTATTTTCGCTAACGACCCGCATTTGGTTCTTTCTGCTCCGTCGAAATGGTACGAAGTGCTGATGAAGAACACAGCGGACAATTCTTTCGTTTGCGGATTCTCGATACCGGGCGCTCCCGGAATCGCGATCGGTTCAAACGGAAAAATTTGCTGGGGAATTACAAACCTTATGAACGACGACTCCGACTTCCTTATTTTAAAACGGGATTCCGCTAATCCCAATTCCTATTCCTATAGAAACTCGGTTGTTAACGTTGACAGCACTCAGGAATATATAAAAGTAAAAGACATTAAAGACGAAATTCCCTATTCTGTTTTTAATACAAACCTCGGACCTGTTATCTCAGGTTTGAATAAAACAGGTTTCGCGTCCGATAATGCTTTCAGAACGGCGCCGAATGAGATTCTCACTTTCAGATGGACAGGCTTTGAATCAAGCGACGAAATAAAATGCTTCTATGATATTTATCACGCGGCGAAATGGGAGGAGTTTAAAAATGCTTTGACTTTTTTCGGGCTTCCCGCTTCTAACTTCACATACGCCGATGCCGGCGGAAATATCGGCTGCAAGGCTGCAGGTAAAGTTCCTCTCCGAAATACCGGAAACTCTTCCGTCGATGCGTTTACACCGGGTTACGGCGAAGTTGAATGGACGGGTTTCATAAAGCCCGAGGAATTGCCCGAAGTTTACAACCCGCAGGAAAATTTTATTGTGACGGCAAATAACAAACCCTTAAAAGATTATAAGTATTATATCTCGAATCTTTATGAACCGCCTTACAGGGCTATTAGGATCGAGGACGTTCTGAAATCTAAAAATAACATCACGTCCCAGGAGTTCAGACTCCTTCAGAATGATGTTACAAGCCCGCAGGCGAAGGAATTTTTCAACTATCTGGCGGAAGTGTTCAAGGACTCTTTAAAGTTGACGCCGGGAGAAAGAACCGTGATTCAAAAAATCAGAAAATGGAATTATGATTTCAATAAACTGAGCGGACTCGCCTCGCTATTCGCAGAGTACGAAATCTGTCTTTACATTAACCTGTACAGGGATAAACTCGGTAATGCGCTTTTCAATGAGTATATTTACCTGAACAACGTTCCAATCAGAAACACGGCGAAAATATTGAAGCAGAATAATTCCTGGCTGCTCGGCGTTCCGAAGGATTCTCTTAAAAACGACCTGAGAAATGAATTGGTCAGGAAGTCTTTCCGCGAAGCGCTGGAGTTCTTGAAACAAAAATTCAATGAAACCGACGTTGATAAATGCGAATGGGGCGCGATGCACAGAGTTATGATTAAACATCCGCTCGGCTCGGTCAAAACCCTTGATAAAATATTAAATATCGGACCGTTTGAGACGGGAGGTGCGGGTACTACCGTATCTAACGCGGAATATTCATTCAGAAAGGCAATCGAACAGCAGGAATTTGAATGCAATGTCGGACCGTCTCTGCGCTTTATTTTTGATTTTAACGAGCCCGGTTATTACCTCTCGATAATTCCATCCGGACAATCGGGACAACCCCAGCACAGAAATTATTCCGATCAGACAAGAGCGTGGCTTAATGCGGAATACAAAAAGGTATTTATGAATATATCGGACTTCAGAGCCAACTCCGATTCGAAGACTCTTACGCTTCTACCGCGGATGTGATAATGATTTCTAATAAAAATAAATATGAGATTTATAAACCTAAGAAAAGATTCGGTCAGAACTTTCTCGTTGACGATAATATCTCAAGGAAAATTATAAAATCGCTCGGCGCTCAACATGACGATGTTCTGCTCGAAATCGGACCCGGACAGGGTGCGCTGACGAAGTTTTTGGTGAATGAATATCCCAATTATACAGCGGTCGAAATTGATGAATCTTCGGTTGATACGCTGAAAAACAAATTCGGCGAAAGTCTCAGCATCGTTTGCGGCGACGTGATGAAATTTGATTTCTCTAGCCTCTCCCGAGCGGAAGGAGTGAAAATAAAGGTCCTCGGGAATATCCCCTATAACATTACGTCCGATATCCTGTTCAAACTGCTCGAAAACATCGGTATTATTGATTCCGCTGTGCTGATGGTGCAAAAGGAAGTGGCGGAAAGGCTCACGGCGGAGAAGGAAACGAAACAGTACGGCATCCTTGCTGTACAGTTCGGGGCATTCGCCGAAATAAAAAATATCTTTAACGTGCCCGCGACTGCTTTTTTCCCGAAGCCACGGGTTACCTCGAGTGTCATAAAACTTTCCTTTAACGAAAATAAATACACGATTGCTAACGTTCCGCTCTTTCGAAGCCTCGTCCGAAACGCTTTTTCAAAAAGGAGAAAAACACTGAAAAATTCATTAAAGGATTTTTTCGGTGCAAATGACATAAATAATTGCGATTTTAATATTGATTTTTCAAGGAGAGCGGAAACGCTTTCTGTAATCGAATTTGTTGAATTAAGTAACGAGATTAACTCTTGTTTGCGGTACAAGTGAATATTAAATGATCGGTAATATCTTAAAAGTTGTTTTCAATTCGGCTTTGTTCAAAAGCCTCAATGCGAACCGCGAGACGAAAATCACGGGATTGCAGGGCTCGCTATATTCAATTTTTCTGGAATATCTCAATAAAAACATTAGCAGCAAAATTGTTCTCGTCTCCTCATCCGTGGATAAACTCGTGAGTATTAAAGATGACCTCGATCTCATTAGTGACTGTAAGAATGTATCGATATTTTCTTCGGGCAAAAATATTGACAGCGAAGAATGGACAAGAACTCTGAATTCTCTTTCTAGCAGCGGAGAATTCATAGCTCTCATTTCTTCCGAAGATTTAAAAAATAACGTTCTCTCTGCGAATAAATACAAAGAATCCCTGCTTCGGCTTAAAAAGAACGAAGAATTCCTTTTCGAGGAACTTACATACAAACTCGACGAGTACAATTTTATTAAGAAAGATTTTGTAGATGAGGTCGGCGACTATTCCGTCCGCGGAGGCATCGTCGACCTGTTTCCCGAGCATTATGACTCCCCCGTCAGAATTGAGTTCCTCGGCGAGTCTGTGGAATCAATAAGGGAATTTGACATTACCAGCCAGCGTTCCACGAGAGAACTTGATGAGATTATTCTCGGCATTAACCTTAAGAACAAGGACGGAGCTATTGTTCCTGAAAATATTTCCACTGTCTCTGATTATATTCAGGATGACTTCCTTGTTGTGCTTGACGAAGAAGATACTGTCGACGATGAATTATTCAGAAATAAAATCCTGAAGAACAGGAAGATTTATACTTCTGCATTCAAGTCTCAGGATACTGATTTTGACTTGGGCTCAAAACCCCAGCCCGACTTCAATTCGAATATTAAGTCTCTTTATAAAAATCTCCGCGAAAACAAGGATTATACTGTTTTCCTATTGTCTTCCGATAATCATCAATCAGACAGACTGAAAAAACTTATAGAGGATTATGAAGAAGACGCGCTTATTGAAGAATTGTACAGCGAAGGAATTTGCGATAAAATTAAGTTCGGTACAGAGTCCCTTCAGGAAGGATTTGTTATCCCTGATTTAAAACTAATTGTCTATACCGAGCATCAGATTTTCGGCAGATATTTCAGACAGGTAAAAAAGCGAAGGAAGAAATTCCGCGGAATGACCTTCGACGAAGTTAAAGAACTTAAACCGGGCGACTATGTGGTGCACCGTGATTTCGGTATCGGTGTTTATTCAGGTCTTCGGAGAATTAAAGTCGGAAACAGCGAACAGGAAGTCGCGAAATTGTCATATTCTGACGGCGATGTTATTTTTCTTAACCTGAATTACGTCAACCTCATAAATAAGTACTCCGCGGGCGAAGGCATTTCGCCAAAACTCACAAGGCTTGGAGGCGGAGAATGGTCAAAAATTAAGGACAGGGCAAAAAAGAAAGTTAAAGATATTGCCCGCGACCTGATTCTGCTCTATGCGAAAAGAAAATCCGAAAGAGGATACGCTTTTTCGCCTGACTCTCACTGGCAGAGAGAACTTGAGGCGGGTTTCATTTACGAGGATACCCCGGACCAGTACGCGTCCACCGAAGACGTGAAAAACGATATGATGTCCGAAAGCCCTATGGACAGGCTTATTTGCGGAGATGTCGGTTTCGGAAAAACCGAGGTGGCTGTACGGGCAGCGTTTAAGGCGGTGCTCGATAACAAGCAGGTCGCCATACTCGTTCCGACAACCATCCTCGCAATTCAGCATTACAACACATTCAGAGATCGACTCAACTCTTTTGCCGTTGAGGTTGCAGTAATTTCGCGTCTCCAGTGCAGAAAAGAGCAGACGGCTATTCTTAAGAAACTCGAGGAAGGAAAAATAAATATTTTAATAGGCACTCACAGGATGCTTTCAAAGGATATCGCTTTTAAAGATCTCGGCCTTCTTGTAATCGATGAAGAACAAAGGTTCGGCGTAAAGGCAAAGGAGAAACTACGCTCCCTGAAACCTAATGTTGATACGCTTACTCTGACGGCTACGCCTATTCCAAGAACCTTGAACTTTTCCCTTCTCGGTGCAAGAGACCTTTCCGTCATAAATACACCGCCGAAAAACAGAAAACCCATACTTACTGAAATTGTCAACTTTGATTGGAATATAATTTCAGATGCCGTGTCCAAGGAATTGGGCAGGAAAGGGCAGGTCTATTTCGTCAACGATAAAATATCGACGCTTTACGATCTTGCCGATAGTATGAAACTGCACGTGCCCAACGCGAAAATCGGAATCGCACACGGACAAATGACGCCCGCTGAACTCGAAAACGTCGTAATCGCGTTCATAGAGAAAAAACTTAACGTTTTGATGTGCACAAAAATTATCGAGTCGGGTCTCGATATACCGAACGTTAACACGATTATTATTAATAACGCTAACATGTACGGGCTCTCTGAACTGTACCAATTGAGAGGAAGAGTAGGTAGAAGCGACGCGCAGGCGTTCGCTTATTTTGTCTCTCCGCCTGCAGGCAAACTCACTCATACCGCAATCAGAAGGCTTCAGGCTATCGAAGAATATACCGACCTTGGTTCTGGTTTCAACCTCGCGATGCGTGATATGGAAATTCGAGGCGTCGGCAATCTGCTTGGACAGCAGCAAAGCGGGTTTGTTAATCAGATGGGTTTCGAAATGTTTATTGATATTATCGAAGAGGCAGTCTCCGAACTTAAGGAATTTGAATTCAAGGAACTCTTCAAGGAGGAAAAGTCTCTTGAAAAACTTAACAGAAAAATTAAGAAGCGCGAGGAACAAATACCCGCGATTATAGAAAACGATTTGAATGCCCTTATCCCCGAAGAGTATATAGGCAACGATACTGAAAGACTTAATGTTTACAAGAAACTTTTCGAGATAAGATACCTGAAAGACTTAATTAGAATGGAAGAGGAACTGAAGGACAGATTCGGAAAAACGGGACCGGAGGTGGATAACCTGCTTAAAATAATTGAAATCAAAATCAAGGCAACCGACATAGGACTTGAAAAAATCAGCATTAATGGAAATGAAATGCTGCTGTATTTCCCGGCCGAAAAAAGTCATAGAATATTCCAGAGCGACTTCTTTACAAATCTTGTAAACCGGCTGTCTGAAGTCAAGTCCGATAAGTTCTCGTTCATAAACAAGAAAGACAGACTCGTGATTCTCGTAAACCTTGATTCTCCGGATGACGACCTGAGAATTAAAGAAATCAAGGGACTCCTTAATGATGTTCTTATGGGGCAATAAAAAAAAGGGAGCATCAACGATACTCCCCTCCTGAAACCTTTATGCTGTTTATTTCGCCCTATAAGGTTTAACGCCTGTATAAAAATTAAACCCAAGATTGAGGCTCAAAAATCCGACACGCCTCCAGAATGTAGGCCCTCCGTCGCCGCTGCCGTCGTTCATTGTTCCGGCTCCGTTTGTTGACCCGATTATGTTGGCAAGATTATATCTTAAACCGATAAATAGTCCGTACTGCTGAGCCTTGTCAAGCGTCCATTCATAACCCGACGTTACCTGCAATCCCATTCTGAATGAATTGTCGAATTGGTATGTCGAAATCATCCCCTCATTTGGAACTATATAATTTGCCGTAATCGCGAATCCGATGTACTGTTTGTTTTTGCATCTCGGATTGAATGCGTATTCATATCCGACAGATCCGGATAATACATCATAGTTCGTGAAAGGCTCCTTAGGACTGAAGTTAAAAAATGGTATTTCTCCCGAATCATCGTGCGTCATTTTCAGATAGGATGCGGATATTGCAATTCTGTGGTTTTTTCTTACCCCTAAACCGAACTTACCGTATATAGAGGCTCCTCGCCCCCAAACCATACCATAAGTGCCGTCTGTAATACTTGTATTATCTAGTGCTGAACCGTGCGCGTCGTTTGTAGCCAGTATTCCGTCAAGGCTCAAACCGTATACCATGCTCGGAGGTGTGTATCCCTGCGCGCTTAACTTGTTAACCCCAATTATACCCATAATTAAGCAAAGAAACAGTAATGTGTTTTTCCTCATAACTAAAATATTATATTTGTATTAATTTATTTGTATTTCTGATAAAAGTCAAGTTTTTTTTCTATCATTAAATATGGAATTTGACGCCGAATTTGAATGTATTATCACTGAAATTGCCGTTTGCGTAAATCAAGTCATAATATGAATATCTATACATCACATTCAAATATAATTGCCGTAATAATTGAGCATGAAAATTTAAAGTGAAAAATGACTTGTTTATCCTATTCCCGTTAAGAAATCTGTTCTTTATTATATTATAATCGCCGAAACCGTAGTTTATATCGCCTCCAAAGTTATAAAGTAACTTCCCGCTTTCATCGAAAATGATTCCGAACGCCGAACGCTGAAAAGTATAATTGCAGTTTATATTTATTCTGGACGACAACCATAAATCGGTTTCTAACGCTATTTCATCCGAATTTGGCGGTAACTGGCTACCCAGCGAGATTCCCCAATTCGTGTATGTTGATTTGTTGGTTCTGTGGGAATATACAAAAGGATCAAGCCTCGTGTATTCGACTTTAAACGCCAGATTTTCTATTGTAAATGCCTTGTTCCATAACAAACCCAACTGATATCCGAATTTATTCTCGTTCCCAACGTACGAAGTATCCGAAATTGTACTTAAATTTAGGTCGTCTATTAAAAAAGTCGCCTGAATTGATAAATTTTTAAAAGGTACGTACTCAAGATCAATACCCATTAACGTGTTGTTAAGCGTTGTTTCTTTGGCTCCTGAATTCAGGTCTGCCGATGTGAGAAAACTGAACGGATTGAAGAATGAAAAATTGAATGGATCGTTGCTTATTACTATTGACTCATAAAATCCCGCACGGAATTTATCACTGAAATTTACGTCAAGCCTGTGACCTGCAATGTTCTTCGATTTTAATTCAACGCCGATTGAATCCCCCCTGAGCGAACCGTAAAAAAATGAATATGCGAATTTCTTGTAACTTAAATCGAGTTTGATAAAACTGAACGGCGGCGCGTCTTTCGAAAAGAAAAGTTTGCTTATATACCCCGAACCGATTGATATTTTCTCGTGTCCTGCAGTCAGACTGAGGAAACCTCCCGGAGTCTGATACCTTGCATGTCCTCTGTAATTCATATAATAATTGCCGTGAAGCGCGAACTCCCTGTCTGTTCTCAGAGTTGTATTCGTCATTCTAAGGAATTCGGAAGATTCTGATGTCCCGGCCACTTTCTTACCTGCCTGAATATTTATCGAGTAACCGACTTTATCGTATAACGTACCCCTTGCGAGTAACCCTAAATCGGATATCGTAGCGGTATTATTCAAAAGCGAATCGCCTTCGTTGCCGGATATCTCAAACCCAACAATTGTGTTGAGAAATAACGAAGCATTTGTGTCTGTAAAACCGTATAGATACCTGAATTTTTCATCGCTGAATAAATTGCCTCTTTTCGTGCCAAAAATGCTTGTGTATCTTGAAGGATCCTTCCTTACGTCATAATAAAATTCTGTATAATACTCTTTCGCAAGTTTGCTCTCTATTGCTGATAAGTTACTGCTGCTTAGAATCTTATCTATGTAATTACCGACTGCTTTTCTCGATAAGGGAAGATTTGCTGAGGAATATTCTGGGATTACACCTTCTACCTGCATTTTTTTCAGGAACTCGTAAACAGGATGCTCGGCAGGCACGAGTTCAATCTGGCATTCTGCCCGTTTGACAATGAATAAGGATGCAATCAATATGAATATTATGGATATTCTATTCATCAAATATCATGAACGGGAATCATAAAATTCTTTTATGGAATCAACCACGTATTTGATCTGCTCCGCGCTTAATTCGGAATAAATCGGAAGAGCGATTGTCTCCGCCGCCGCTGTATCCGAAAAGACAAATTCCCCGTCAGTATATCTTTTATCACTCACCAGTTCCTTGAAACATTCCTGCCTGTGGAATGGAATCGGATAATAAATCTCGGTCCCTATTTCTTTACCCGACAAAAACGTTCTCAGTTCATCTCTCTCCTTAACCCGGATAACGAATTGATTGAATATGTGGTAATTCTGGTGTCCGGCGCTTTCATAAACCGCTTCCGGAAGTAGCACCTTGCCGCTGTCCTTATAATCCGTACTCCCGCTGCCCGTACTGAGCCCTGACTTAATGAAAAGTTCTGTGTAAAGCCGGGCATTCTTCCTTCTTCCTTCCGACCATCCGTTGAGATGCGGAAGTTTTACGTTCAGCACCGCCGCCTGTATTGCGTCAAGCCTGAAATTACCTCCGATGATCTTATGATAATACTTAGGCTTTGAACCGTGTACTCGTAAAATCTTCAACTTTTCGTAAAGCGTTTCATCATTCGTGGTAACCATCCCTCCGTCTCCAAAACAGCCTAAATTCTTGCTCGGGAAGAAAGAAAAACATCCGATATCTCCGATTGTTCCCGAATACCTTCCGTCACTGTATTGCGAGCCAATCGCCTGCGCTCCATCCTCAATTATCTTTAATCCGTGTTTCTTCGCTATTTCAGCCAGTGTGTTCATTTCTGCTGTTTGTCCGTATAAATGTACGGGTATTATCGCCTTTGTCTTCTTCGTAATTTTCGCTTCAACTTTGCTTGTATCAATATTGTACGTATTCAAATCTATGTCGACGAATACCGGAATCGCGTTTAGGCGCGAAACCACTCCCGCTGTGGCGAAGAATGAATAATCCGGTATTATTACTTCGTCACCTGGTTTTATTCCTATAGCCATCAGCGCGATTAGCAGAGCGTCCGTTCCTGATGAAACTCCCACTGCATATTTGCATTTAAGGTGTTTGCAAATGTTTTCTTCAAGTTTTCCTACCTCAGGGCCCAGTATGAAGTACTGTGATTCCGCCGTTCGTATTAATGCTTCGTCAAGTTCTTTCTTTATAGTACTGTATTGCGCTTTCAGATCTAATAAAGGTACCTTCATTTTTTATCAGTTAATTTCTTTTACTATGTTATTTTCAAGTTTGTATTTCTTGCCCGATTTCTCGCAGAATGCCGTTCCGTTCTCGTCAAATATCAGTTTCTTCCCCGCTTCGCTGTACCAACCCTTGATTTTTGAAGGATTGCCTACAACAAGAGCAAAATCAGGAACGTCCTTGGTTACAACCGTTCCCGCCCCCACAAACGCAAACCGGCCTATAGTTACTCCGCACACGATGGTGCAATTAGCTCCGAGGGAGGCGCCTTCTTTCACTTGCGTCTTGATGTAAAACTCCGCGCCGACCTGGGGATATTTGCTTCTTGGATTCAGTATGTTCGTGAATACCATCGAGGGTCCGCAGAAAACATAATCCTCGAGTTCTACGCCTTCATAAACCGATACGTTGTTCTGAATCTTTACAAAATTCCCTATCGTTACGTTGTTGCCTATGTTTACATTTTGCCCGAGTATGCACTTTCTGCCTATACTCGAACCCGACTGAACATGCGTGAAATGCCAGATTTTCGTTCCTTCTCCGATTTCTACGTTGTCGTCCACTACCGCATGCTCGTTTACGTAATAGTTTTTCTTTTCCATTAGTTATCAAGTCTTTTTTGCGCTTTCTCCAGAATTTCAAGAACTTCTTTCGCGTGCCTGCCGTCCGTACGTGGTACGCTGCCCGAAGATATGCATTCAAAAAAATGCTTCTGCTCTTCTTCCAGAGGCTGCTTGTTTTCAAATGTTATAACCTCGTAATCCGAATCGAACTTTTCTATCTCTCCGTCAACGATGTTAAATCCTTTTTTATAATATTTAAGTTTTTCCGCTTTTAAACTGTCCTCGAACACTATCATCCCTTTATCGCCGATTACAACAAGCCTCTGCTCCTTAAACGGATGAAGCCAGCTGACGTATATGTGCACATGTATGTTTTCAGGATATTTGATGTATGTTAGTGTGGTGTCCTCGATGTTCTTCTGGAGAAAAGTAGCGCCTTGAGCGTAAACCGAATCCGGCTTTTTGTTGTCCAGTAAATATTGTATGACGGAAATATCGTGAGGCGCGAAACTCCATAATATATTCTCTTCTTTTCTGATCGTTCCCAGATTCAGCCTGTTGCTGTATATGTACTGAATTCTCCCTATGTGATCTCCGTCTATCATCTCTTTCATCTTTAGAACAGCTGGGTGGTATAACAACACGTGCCCGACCATAAGTACGAGATTCTTCGATTCGGCTAGACTTATGAGAGATTCTGCTTCGGTTGAATACAGAGTTATGGGCTTCTCAACCAGAACGTGTTTCCCGTGCTCGAGACACATCTTCGCTATTTCAAAGTGCGTTTCAGCGGGGGTTGATACTATTACTGAATTGATTTCCTTGTTCTCGAGCAAGCCGAGTATGCCGTCGCAAAATTTTATCTTGTCCGAAATTTCCATTATCTTCGGCTCCGCGCTTCTCGATTTGTCGCATACTGACAGCAGATTCCCGCCAAGCAATTTGTGCGCGGTTCTGACATGATTGATGCCCCATTTCCCGCATCCTATCACTGATAGTTTTATCCCCGAATACATTAGAATCCTCTCTTTAATACTTTCTCTATATCTGATGTGATCATTAATTTTACTAATTCTTCAAATTTGATTTTTGGCTCCCAGCCAAGTATTTTCTTTGCCTTTGTTGCGTCACCGATGAGGAGTTCGACTTCAGTAGGACGGTAATAATTCCTGTCAACGTATACAACCATATCCCCTATCTTTATGTATTTTTCAAGTAACTTGTGGTAAAGTTCTCCCATTGATTCGGGATTTCCTCCGAGGTCTGCGTTAAAGGACTTTACTATCCCTTTTTCATTCTCTTTTTCGCCTCGCCATTCAATCTCGATTCCCGAGTACCTGAAAGCCAGTTCTACAAATTCCCTCACAGTGTGAGTTTCACCCGTCGCAAGGACAAAATCGTCCGGGCTGTCCTGCTGAAGCATTCTCCACATTCCCTCGCAGTATTCGGGCGCGTACCCCCAGTCCCTCTTTGCGTTGAGATTCCCCAGCGACAAATTTTTCTGCAATCCGCAGATAATGCGTGATACCGCCCGCGTGATTTTTCTCGTTACGAACGTCTCACCCCGGCGCGGTGACTCGTGATTGAAAAGTATTCCGTTGCAGGCGTAAAGGTTATATGCCTCGCGGTAATTTTTTACAATCCAGTATCCGTATATCTTCGCTACTCCGTAAGGGCTGCGGGGATAAAACGGCGTGTCTTCGTTCTGAGGTATCTGCTGAACTTTTCCGAATAGTTCGCTGGTCGATGCTTGATAGAATTTTGTCTTGAGCCCCGCCTCCCGTATTGCGTCGAGGAATCTTAGAGTTCCCATTGCGTCCACCTCCGCAGTGTATTCGGGTATTTCGAAAGATACCTTGACGTGACTTTGTGCCGCGAGATTGTATATCTCGTCAGGCTGAGTTTTTTCAAGAAGCCTGTTCAGATTGCTTGTATCGGTAACATCCCCGTAATGCAGAAACAATGTCTTGTCCAGTATCTTATCATTGCAGTATAAATGATCAATCCGCCCCGTGTTGAATGAACTGCTCCTCCTGATGATTCCGTGTACTTCATATCCCTTGTCAAGAAGTATCTCTGTTAGATAACTTCCGTCCTGACCGGTTATTCCGGTTATTAAAGCGGTTTTTTTCTTTCCCATTTTATGCCTTGTATATCTTTTTGCTTTTCAGTTTTCCGAATCCGTTTCTGGTATCGACAATGATTCTTGAATTCTTTAGTATCATTCTGTAATCATAATACGAATGATCTGTCGATAATAATATAAGGTCAAACTTCTTTAAATTTGACGGGGTTATTTTTACTGATTTCTTGTTAAAATTGTATTTCCTTAATCTCGGAATGCTCGTTACGTAATCGTCGTTGTAATGTACTATCGCTCCGTGCTTCTGCAGAAGTTCTATTAGTTTCAACGACGGCGACTCCCTTAAATCATCAATGTCTTTTTTATAAGCAAGCCCGAGTATGAGAATCTTTGAGCCCTTTATCGATTTCTTGTGATCGTTTAAGGCGTGGATTACTTTCTCGACCACGTAGAATGGCATTGATGTGTTCGTCTCACCCGCTAGTTCTATGAACTTGCTCGATATGTCAAATTCCCTCGCTTTCCAGGTCAGATAAAACGGGTCTATCGGGATGCAGTGGCCGCCGAGCCCGGGACCGGGATAAAACGGTGTGAATCCAAACGGCTTCGTAGATGCAGCGCTTATTACTTCCCATATGTCTATTCCCATCCTGTCGAAAACAACCTTGAGCTCGTTTACAAGCGCTATGTTTATTGACCTGAAAATGTTTTCAAGAAGTTTTGCCGCTTCTGCAGCCTTTGTCGAAGAAACAGGCACAATTTTGTTTATTACCTTCCCGTATATCTCCGCACCCAGTTTCATGCAATTTTTTGTAACACCGCCTACGATTTTTGGTATTGTCGAAGTTGAATATACAGGATTGTTCGGGTCTTCCCGCTCGGGCGAAAAACAAAGATAAAAGTCCTTACCGACCTTCAGACCGGTCGCGGAAAGTATTTTTAGCATGTCTTCATCCGTAGTTCCCGGATAAGTGGTGCTTTCAAGAGATACTAACTGTCCTTTCCTCAAATGTTTCGCGATTTCCCTTGTAGAGTTTAGCACGTAACTTAAATCAGGCTCGCGGTTTATATTTAATGGGGTCGGCACGCAGATTATTATTACGTCGGGAACGATTAGTTTTGTAAAATCGGAAGTGGCCGTAAGCATACCGCTCGTTATCTGCTCGCGTATTCTTTTCGATGATATATGCTTTATGTACGATCGCTTCTCCCTGTTTAGAATCCGGATTTTTCTAGGATCAAGGTCAAATCCTATTACCCTTATCCCCTTCGATGCAAATTCAAGCGCCAGGGGTAAACCCACATAACCCATTCCGATTATGCCGACAATAAAAGTGTTTTTACTTACTTTTTTATGAAGTTCCATATGTGTAAAATTAGAATCTGTTTAAAAGTTTTACTTCCGCATTGCTCAACTGAACACTGAACGTCGTATTCAGTTCAATGATGCTGACTGTTAATTTATAATTACCCCTTATTTGAGTTATGAAACCTTTCAGACCCTTGAAAATTCCGTACGTTATCTCAACGAGATCTCCTACCATTATCCTCGATTCTTCTATGTGTATGCGCTCAGGCGCCTTAAGCGATATTCTTATGTATGAGATTTCTTCGTCCGTTATCTCGGCGCACCTTTGCTGGAACATCACATACTTCATTGCCCCGTAGGTGTTCTTTATCGCTTTAATTCTTTCGCTCTCGCTGACGTGTACAAACACATATCCCGGAAATAATGGTACCTGCAGTTTCTTCTTCCTGTCAGACCAGAAACGAATCGTCTCAACTAATGGAAGATATGCTTCTACCTCCTTGCTTAAGACCTGCTCTAAAACTTTTTTTTCATTCCTTGGTTTGGTATGTATTACAAACCATTTTTTCGAAGACAATTATTGGATTGTTTTTTTAATCAAAGTAACTTTTAAGAAATTTCTGTACTATGTATGCCGTGACTGTCATTAGAAATATGTACAATATTATCAGTTTGATGTAGTTTCTGCTCAATTTATACGTGAATAACCTGCCCCTCCAGCCGCAGGACTGGCAGAAATATGGGCTTACTTTCGCCTTCTTCATTATACGCTCCCATACGTTCCTGGACCTGCTCCGCCTTAATGCTGCAATCGTGTTGCAGTTCGGACATCTCGATAATTGTACATTCTTCTTTATTAATAATTTTAAGTTCAAATCCCTTACATTTTTATGTCGGCTTTTACTTTCTTCTTGTCTTTGCCTTCAGCCTTGGAATAATAATAATAGTAATTGTAATAATATCCGTATGCGGTCTTAATGCTGAAATTATTTAATACTGAACCAAGAAATTTATGCGATTCGTTTACTGAAATTCTGTCATACGTCCTCAGGAATGCGTCAATCGGCGTCTTGTTTGCCTGTACTACCAATATCGTTCCGTCTGAAACCCTCGAAAGAATCTCGGCATCGGTAACAGATATGAACGGCGGGGAATCCAATACTATGATATCAAACCTCGATTTCAACAAACCGAGAAAATCATACATTTGCTTCGAACCCAGCAATTCCGACGGATTAGGAGGGATCGTTCCGCTTGTGATAAACTTCAGGTTCTCAAGCCTCGTATTCCGGAATACTTCGTCGATTTCAACGTTCGAAAAAAGAAAATCGCTTAACCCGGGATAACGCTCGGTCTGAAATACAGAATGTATTCTCGGCTTCCGAAGGTCGCAGTCCATTAACAGCACCTTCTTGTTCGCCTGTGCAAAACTTCCGGCAAGATTCAAAGCCACTGTCGTTTTTCCTTCTTCCGGTACGGAACTCGTCACGAGTATTACCCTTAGTTCCGATTCGAGTTTCGAATACATCACCCTCGTTCTCAACGCTTTGAATGATTCCGACGCCGATGCATTAGGCTTGTTTGCCACTATGAACTCAAGTTGCGATGAACCCAGCTCCTTCAATTCCGCTATCGATGGTATCCAGGCAAGTACTGATATGCCTTTCGATTCGATTTCTTCGGGCGTCTTGATCGACCTGTCAAGATAATTCCTGAGAAATGCGAAACCTATGCCGAGTGATAAACCCAACAGCGCTCCGATGGCGATTATTAACTGCCTGTTCGGCTTCGCGGGCTTCTTGGGAAGCAATGCGTGATCAACAAAATTCACGTTTCCTAACTGAGCCCTCTCGTTAACTATCGATTCCTGATACTTCTCCTCAAGCGTCAGATATAATTTCTCATTGGATTTCCTGTCACGTTCGAGCCTTGCCAATTCTATGCTCTGCGAAGGCAATTTATCAAATAAAATTTCGTTCTTTGATAAAATCCTGTTTATTGAATTGAGTTTCGCCTTGTCCGTTAATATTCCGAGATTCGTCTCAAATAACTTCTGATACAACATGCTTTTTTCCTGAGGCGTGTTTGCGAGAAGACCGGACCTTATTATACTTACTTTCTCATCGTAATTCTTTTTCAGCGGGGCTATCTTCTTCTGATAATCGCCGCTTACCCTGTCTTTCAGTTTCTGGTCCGTCGGTATCGATAAATCTATATCTTTCTGAACATCAATCTCGGCAAGTTTTTTCTGAAGTTCCGTGAAATAAGGCTCGCTTAACTGCCCGTCTATGTAATCTATTACGCTTCTGTCAACTTTTTCTATTTCAGTCCTGATTTCATTGTAAGCCTTTTGCTTTGAGTATAAACTTACCTCTGTTGCGTTCTTCTCTGCCTGATATGTCGAAAGTTCTTCCACCAGTTTCTTTGCCTGATCGTCAAGAAACATTATCCCGCCCTTTTGCTGGTAATCCTGTATCGATACCTCCGAATTTGCAAGCTCCCGGAATTTCTTCTCCTTTTCCTGTCCCAGAAACTCCCTGATTGTAGTTAGCTCGCGCCTGCTGAAATCAAGATTTATCCTCTGATACGTGTTCGCGTAAACATCCGCTATCAGAACGGCCTCGATACTTGACGGGCTCTGTACTTCGATTTCAATTATATCAAGACCGCGCTTCTGGTTTATCGATACTATCGAAAGAAGCATGTCGGCTAATGTTTTTGTGCTTAACTTTACATCCTCATTCCCCTGCCCGCGGTTGGTGAGATAAAAATAACTGGACTTATCTTCAATATTCTTAAGTGAATCCAGCAGTATTATCGAAACCTGCTCCCGTAATGAAAAACTCTTTAAGATTTCAATTTCATTCGAAATGTACCTGTCGGACGTGAAACTCTCTGCCTCCGGCATCAGCGAAGCCGTTAGTATGCTGCCTTGAGGCTTTGCTATCTTTAATGTGGTTACTGTCTTGTAAATATCAACTGTGTTTACAACGTATACTACCGTAATTACAACGCTTGCTATGAATATTAAAAATATCGGCAGAAGACTTGTGCGGATTATTCCTAAATACTCTTTAAGGTTGTTCGTTGGTATCTGATTTGTGCGCTGTACCGTTTTCGTATTTGCGGGAACTTGATTCATCTTTTCATTTATTTGTTATGCTTACAATTAATATTGCCGCCGATAACAGTATGGAAGATATTGACATTACAAAAGTGAGATTGTCCCTGAAAAAATAACGCGGTGACCCCGGAATGATTAGCATATCTCCTGGCTCAAGCACGGGATTTATATGATTTGCCTTTTCCGTAACTTTTTCCTCCCAGACAAGATCATTGTAGTTCATGTAAATTACCTTGTCTTTCGTTATTCCCAGTGAATCATTTTTCGGTCGGTAAAGCCTTACCTTATCCAGATTCGCGTCTGTTTCCGGTCCCCCCGAATAAGATAATAAATCCAGTACTGTCGTTCCTATGGGTATCAGGTACTTTCCCGGATTCTTGGCGTATCCCCAGATGTTAACCTCGATATTTACTTTATCGGGATCACCGAAATTATAATACCCGCCCTGAACATTCTGGCGCTCGTAAACGCCTACCTTGACTTTTTCGTCCTGTGAATGGACGGAAATAAGGGGGAATAACAAAAAAAATATTAAAAAATATTTGTACCTGCCCAAATTCAATTATTAAATTGGTTTAAACAAATATATTATATTCAGATATTAAACTAAATAGATTAAATACGACTAATATATCAATGCCCGCCGCCTTTTGATGGTTTCGCGCTCCATATCTTCAGCATTAATATTGCCCCGATAAATGAAAAACCTATCATGCTTGGTCCCCATGCACCCCATCCGAAATTATCCAGCATCCATCCAACTCCTATTCCGACCGCCGCGCCGCCAAGATATTGCATCCCGTCAAATAAACCCGTTGCTGTCGCCGCAGCCCTCTTGCCGCCGAAATCCATCGAGGCGGTACCCGACAGCATCGAATGAACCATGCTTATTGCCATTGAATTCACTATAAACGCTATTAAGATAAATGTTATGTCCTTGCTTAGCCATACAACCAGCAGACATAATATCTGAAGAAAATATCCGATGAACGCTACCGGAGGTCTCCGTGACTTAAAAACCCAGTCCGACATCGTTCCCGCTATGAACGCGCCCGCTATTCCCGCAAGTACGACACCAAACGCCCCTTTTTGAAACACCGGCGAATCCAATGCTAAATGCTGCGCTTCCTGCATGAACCTCGGGAACCATTGCTCAAATCCGTGACGCACAAATCCTGTGCAGAATTCCGCAATCGCTATCGTTACAGTAACAGGATTCGTAAATACCTTCCTCACCACGTATTTCACCGTTATCTTTTCCGTATCCGAACTCGTCGCGTCTTCAGTATCGAGAGGCTCCAGTCCAGCGTCTTCAGGAGCGTTCCGCACGAATAAATACGTCATGAATGACATTATCGCGATTATCCCCGCCGGTATGAAAAACACCCACTGCCACGGCAATACCGTTACAGCAAATCCTCCGATTATGAATATCAACGCTCTGCCCGATTGTATCATTGAACCGAATATCGCAGAAAATACACCCCGCTCCCTTATGTGAAACCAGGCTGCATTTACCTTTATAAGCGATAACGCGCTGTATGACTGAAAATATGAATTCAACGCCCATACTGTCGCGAAGTACCCTAACAGTAAAGTTCGAGTTCCCAGAAATCCGAAATATGCGCCCAGACCGAACAATATGTTGAAAAAAACCGTTCCTATGGAACCTATCAGCATCGCCTTCCTGCCGCCTATCTTATCCGCTAATGGTCCGTTGAATAAAGCGGAAATTCCGTATATCGTCAGCGCTGCGGTAATGATGGTTCCTATCATTGTCTTGTCCCATCCGAAATTATCCGAAAGGGATTTGTTCGCGAAAGAAAGGTTGTACCTTCCCATGTACATCGTCGCGTAAGTTATGCCGAGCGTTAACCAGTTTAACGCCCGCCTTTTTCTGAATTGTGTCGAATGTTTTGGTTTTACTGATTCAGCCATTGTTTTATCGTTTAAAATGAATTGCTAGCCAGTAACAGCAAGGCTTCTTGGAAGTATATGTAACTTTGTGTTTCGTGCCCGGCGGGATGTGTAAATAATCCCCTCGCTTCATCTTTTTTATTTCTCCGTTGAAAAACCTTATCGATGCGCTCCCCTTCAGCAATATCACGAATTCATCCGTGTCGTCTTTGAGCCATTTTCTTTCGGGCGTCTTGTAACCTTTCGAAATGATTCTTTTAATCTTTAAACCGCGTGAGGAAAAAATACTACTGAAGTTTTCTTTCCCGGTTCCTACTTCCTTTTGCTCGAAAAAATTCTCTCTTTCATTTTTTAACCGCATAAATTCCTATCCATTCGGACCTTTCGAGAATCTCGATTGTTTTAAATTGTTTTTCAAGGATTTTTCTGAATTTACTCTTTTCTTCCCTTAAAATCCCTGATAAAAACAATTTGCCGCGCGGCTTAAGTTTGTCCCTCATTATACCCATGCTCTCTTTCAATACCGAACTGATTATGTTAGCGCATATTACGTCGAAATTCTTCTCCTTCACTCCCTCAAGCGGACTCTTGTATAATTTGACCCTCCTCGAAACCCTGTTCGCTGCAAAACATTCCTTCGCGTTTTCTATCGAATCCTCATCCGTCTCGTTTGCTACCGCCTTTTCGGCTCCCATCTTAATCCCCGCTATCGCCAGTACTCCCGTGCCGCATCCGTAATCAAGCAGATACCCGGGTCTTTTACCTAAATGCTTTGTCATTAATTCGAGTACAAGACACGTCGTTTCGTTATGCCCCGTACCGAACGCCATCTTCGGGTCTATCTGTATCTTAATCCTGCCCTTGTACTTCGCTGCTTCCTTTTTCTTCCACGAAGGATAAATGATTATTTTATCCGCGATGAAAACCGGCTCGATGCTCTTTTCCCACTCTTCGTTCCAGTTCTTGTTTTCTATCTCTTCAATCGTCAACTCGGCATTCCCTTTTGGAAAGCCCTTCATGAAAGACACAAGAAATTCGTCCCTCCGAGCAGGCGGAATATACAACTCAATAGCGTTGTCCCTTTCCTCGAATGATGTGATTCCGTGCGTTATAAGATATGCGATAAGCGTGTCGTAAGATTTCTTTTCGAAACCGATTGTTACTTTTATAATTTTTCCTTTTTTCATCAATACATTTTTCCCGATGCCGCGTCGAGTGTATTCCGCATCAGCATCGCGATTGTCATTAATCCTACTCCTCCCGGAACGGGAGTTATTTTTGACGCCTTGGGAAAGCATCCTTCAAAATCGACATCGCCCGTCAGCCGCGTACCTTTCGGCGCGCTCTTGTCCTCAATCCTGTTTATGCCAACGTCTATTATCACCGCTCCTTCCTTCACCATGTTGCTCTTCACAAATCCCGCCTTGCCGATTGCCGCAACAAGTATATCCGCGTTTAAACTGTATTCCTTTATGTCCCGCGTCGCGCTGTGACATACGGTAACCGTCGAATTCAAATCTTTCCTTAGAAACAAAGCTGCCATCGGCTTTCCTACAATGTTGCTCCTTCCTATTATAACCGTGTTCTTCCCTTTCGTCTCGATTCCCGAACGCTTCAACATTTCTACTATCCCGTACGGAGTGCACGATACGAAACACTTCTGTCCGATGAGCAATTTACCGACGTTGTGAGGGTGAAACCCGTCCACGTCTTTCCTGAAATCTATCGACTCGATTACTTTCTCTTCGCTTATGTGTTTCGGGAGTGGCAACTGTACCAGCAATCCGTGTATGCTGCTGTCTTCGTTGTATTCTTTGATTAAATCGAGAATTTGATTTTCTTCGGTTTTTTCAGGAAGTACTTTTGTTACTGAATGGAATCCGATTTCTTCGCAGGCTTTGCCTTTGTTCCTTACGTAAACCTGTGATGCCGGATTATCGCCTACAAGTATAAATGCCAGACCGGGCTGGATTCCCTTTTCAATATATAATCTCTCTGTCTCTTCTTTTACTTCTGCTTTTACCTGCGACGAATATAGTCTGCCGTCAATTATCTTGTCAGAATCCATATTTGTTGTATGATTATTTGCTTATAGGTCCCGCGTCGTCTCTCACGAATGCATCCGAAAATCCCTCCCTCTTTACAGTCGTGAGCATGTCATCCGCTTCCTCTACTGTCTTGTATTCGCCTATATATATCCTGTATATCCCGTCCTGGGTCTGCTTCATATCTATCTTAAGCCTTAACTGCTTCTTCGAATCGCTGAGAAACGCGTCCGCGTTCGACTTGTTCGCGTATGCCCCTATCTGCACGTAAAATGGTCCCCTGACCAACTTCGGATTCTTGTTGTATAACGTGTCAGTCTGCTTGATTATTGTCTTGCCGTATATATCCTCTTCCGCGCATTCATTGTCCGCGCAGCAGGATGTTAAAATCAGTGATGACGCAAAAGCAAATAAGATTAAAAATGTCCAATGTAGATTTTTCATGTTTTCTCCTGTTTAATCTATTGATTTTACAAATGCATTCGGGAAACCTTTTGATTTCACCGTGTTCAGGTAATCCTGCGCCGATTTGGCGTCGTTGAACCTGCCTACCGTTACGTGATATATGTCGCCCGTTTTCCTCAAGTCAGGGAGCACGCTTAGTTTTTCCTTCGCTTTTTCCCTGTATGTCTCGGCATAATTTAATTCCTTGAACGCGGCAAGTTGTACGACGAATGTTAGATTCAGTTTTTGTACGTTGCGCTGCTCTTTTATCAGTGTGTCTATATTGAGAACAACAGTATCCCTCAATACATAGATGTCTTCGTCGTCGCTTGATGAACATGAGGAAAACAATGATGTAACGATGAGCAAGACCGGTATGATCGGGTAGATTAATGCTTTTCTCATAATTTTTAATATTATTTTGTTTTGCAAATAAATCACCTGTTGCATCACTACGCTAAATTAACTATTTTTTTGCAAATAACAAATAGAATATAAAGTAAAAAATTAAGTAGCGGGAGTTATCCAATTGTATGTAATATGATAGATATTTATAGTACATTGTAAAAAAAATAAGTTATGAATCCTTTTAATACAGATGTATCCAAAGCAATCGAATTCTTCGATAATATTGACGTGAAAGCGAAATTAGCGGAAATTACCACTGACAAAAAAATAATAAAGAACAAAGATACTGTTTGCAATATTATTTCATTCCTCGACCTTACAACTCTCGAAGGAAACGATACTTTCGAAAAAGTTAAAACACTCTGCGATACAGCAAAGAATCCTTCGAACATTAAAGGCGTTCCCTCCGTCGCCGCAGTCTGCGTTTATCCGAGATTCGTTAACTGGACAAGCGCGCAGTTGAAAGGAACGAGAGTCAAAGCCGCGACAGTTTCTTCCTACTTCCCGTCGGGTCAGGTTCCTCTCGAACTTAAACTCGCGGAAGTGCAGTACTGCATCGACCACGACGCCGACGAAATCGATATCGTAATCTCGAGAGGCGAATTCCTTTCAGGCAACTATTCATTCGTCTTCGACGAGATATTCGAAATCAATAAACTCTGCAAGAACAATTCCAATACAAAGAGCGTTCATCTGAAAGTCATTCTCGAAACAGGCGAACTCAAAAGCCCGGGGAACATATATGCCGCGAGCCTTCTCGCTATTGAAGGCGGAGCGGATTTTATAAAGACATCGACGGGAAAAATCAGTCCCGCCGCGACGCTCGAAGCCTCTTACGTTATGCTCTGCGCTGTCAAAGAACATTTTGAAAAGACCGGAAAGAAAATCGGATTCAAAGCCGCGGGCGGAATACGCAAAACTGATGAAGCTCTTGAATACGCGTCCCTCGTGAACGCGGTGTGCGGAAAAGACTGGCTGAATCAGGATTTGTTCAGAATCGGCGCGTCGTCACTGCTCAAAGACCTCGTCTCGTCAATTAGTAATTAATAATTAGTAATTAGTAATTATAATTGGACTTCTGAAAACTATGTCTTCAATC
>AMWB02071434.1_pt1 | contig 34896 bp, 31 predicted proteins | sample 200311 | NCBI WGS metagenome assembly AMWB02 (sample SAMN02737377, study PRJNA173069) | bioreactor metagenome | biome: anode biofilm in microbial fuel cells | place: USA: California | collected 2010-12-16
ATAATATTAAATTAATAATATTTTATATTTTCTAATTATAATTATATATAATTATGGATTGTATGTAAAACGCCTGTATTCTGCCCGATATTATTGATTAAATCACGTAATATGGGGTTATTTGCTGCAAAACGTACTTTTTAGGGGGTTTATTTGCGAGAAATTAAAGCTTTTCAGCTTGTAATGTGAGTTTAATGTGAGTTTCTTGTTTAAAAAAAACTAATTTTGTTACATTAATTTAGAAACCACAAAGTATATATTAAAAAAGTATATAAGGTTAAGAAAGAGGGTAGGCGTTATGGTGAAGAAATCTTTTCCTTTGTCTAAAGTTTATCAACTGCTTGAGCCTGGACCGGTTGTTATGGTTACGACTTCTCATAACGGCAAAGCAAATATAATGACAATGTCTTGGCATATGATGATTGATTTTGAACCGCCAATTTTGGCCATAGTGATGAGTGATCAAAACTATTCTTTCAATAATTTAAAAAAAACTAAAGAGTGTGTGATCAATATTCCAACTGTAGATTTGGCTTTAAAAGTTGTCGGCGTTGGAAATACTTCTGGCTCAAAAATTGATAAATTCAAGAAATTTAGCCTTACACAAGAGTTAGCTTCTCAAGTTAAAGTTCCGATGATTGCTGAGTGTTATGCAAATTTAGAATGCAAGGTGATCGACACGAAAATGTCATCAAAATATAATATCTTTATTCTAGAGTGTGTAAAAGCGTGGATTACTTCATCTAAAAAAAGACATATTACTATTCATCATTGTGGTAATGGTGCTTTTACTGTTGACGGTAGGATTATTAAGTTGCCCAGCAAAAAGAAATGATTTGTGTTGTAAAAACTAGGGGTATTGTTACAGGAGGATTTTTATGGAGAGAAATATAAATTTTTATGGTGCGTGCATTTTTATATTGGCTATTTTATCTGCTTGTTCCACTGGCAAGAAGGAAAGCTCAACTAATGTAACGTCAGCTTTAAAAGATAAACAGTCCCAAAATGTAAAAAGTGATGTTGCTTTACTTATAAATAAATTAGTTACGGCATTTGCCGATGAATGGATGGCAAGTTATCAGTATTGGATGGCAGCCAAATTAGTTCAAGGTGAATTGCGTTCGCAGGTAGTTAAAGAATTAATCGAACATTACAATGATGAAATGCGGCATGCAGACATGATTGCAAAACGCCTTATTGAGTTGAATGGTGATTTTCGTATGTTTCCACAAGATTGGCATAAAATCGGGGGGTGCCATTATGACTCAATTACAGAAAGCAGTGTTATTTCGGTATTGAACGAAAATATTAAAGGTGAACAGTGTGCAATAGATTTCTATCAAAATTTATTGGAAATGGTTAAGGGTAAGGACGAAAAAACATACAGCATAATTTTAGAAATTTTGAATGACGAAATTAAACATAAGAAAGATTTGCAAGAACTACATCAAGCGCTTCCAATATTAAAATAATTTTATTTGAATAAATACTGAATCATCGATTTAATCATTTGCGGAAGAGAATTGAAGGTTTCATCCAACTCCAGATTCTCGAGTACTATTTCTTTGCTATTTTGCAAAATATACGCAAATAATACGAGCTGGTTTATTCTTAAATTGTGTAGTAATTTATCGGCTATAATCATATCACCAAGAGAAATGATATACCGCCCTTTTGTAGTTGTTACAAACATGGCTCCGGATATTTTATTCCACGATACGGTGGCAATTAGTCCTGATATTCCAGTTTTTAGGCAACATAGTTTTTTACCGGAGGTCCAACTGTAAATATCAATGTCCCCTGCAGTATTTAAAACTATTAAAAGATGCTTGATTATCTCTATGTGTGCCGTTGGAATTTGAGTTGTTATAAATCCAATTTCGCTTAGATCTCTTAAATTCCACAATTGTATTATGTTTGAGTTTACTTGTGCAGTTGCCAGAATTTTAGATTTTGCATTCATGCAAGAAAAGGCTCCATCTTGTTTTTTTACACTGAGCACCTCTTTTGTGGTCAAATCAAGTGAACTTAGAACGCCATCTGTGCGAGCGGTAAAGAGCTTGTGTTTTTTGCAAAGCGTTTTTTCGGAGAGCCTAGGCTGAATATTTTGAGTTTCTATGTCAGATAAATCCGAAAATATTGATGTATGGCGTTGGGTTGATGCTAAAAAATTGAGCATGATTACTCTACAAAATTCCAGATTGTTAAGTAATACAAAATCATTAATGTCTTCTGAAAACTCTTGAAAGCATTGAGGGAGCGTTGAAAGGGTGTGTACTGATTCCTGTAAATTACGAAGGGCACATAATCTATTGTATGCTTGTTGTTGCAGCGAAGGGGTGTCTCTTTGTATCATTGAAAATAAGCTATGTTTCATGGTGCATAGTAAAAGTATGATTATGATAACATATATTTTTGATTTAATATTCATAAAAAATCCTTATTTCATGTACTAAGTAGTTCTTTAATTGGATATGGTAAATTAGCATCATACATGATTTTTGAGTAGTCTTGACTGTGAAAATCTAAAGTAATTATTTGGGCGATTTGTGCTAATTGTTCTTCTTTTAACGAACAAATAAGCATATCGAGCTTAACTAATAAATCTATTTTCACAAAAGCTTTTGCCTTTGGTGCCATAATAATTATGAGACCATCTCTCCTATCTAGTTTTGAATTTAAAATTGGCTTTAATATTTCTGTTTCTATTTTGCAAAGAAGGATGCCAGTTTTCCAGTCTAGTAAAGAAATATTGCCTTGTATGTCAATTACAAAAAAATGGTTTTCTATAATATGCATAGAAATAATTGGTTCTTGGCAATAAATTTTATCATGCATCTTAAATGTGTTAATATTCCATCGATGAATTTCTTTGCAAGTACAACTTCCGGTTGCTACAATTTCATCTTTAGCTGCTATGCATGAGACTGCCCTATCGTGAACTTTGATTTTATCAAAGGACTCTTGTAAATTTTTAATAATTATTAAGTGTCCGGAGCTTGTTCCAACCAGTTCGTGTTGATTATGTTCAAGATAAATATCGCCTAAGGGTTGCCTCTCCCCGGTTGTGTCAGCAATGGGAATAAGTGTAACAATCGTATTTTTTAGTTTTGCCACTAAACTTGCTAAAAGTGCCTGTCTTATGTGGTTTACTTGTTCTGCACTCATAACGCTTGTGGTTGCCATTGGCATAGCACTTTTTACGCAAAACAAGAATGCAATTAACGGTAAATAAAAAATTATTCTTAATTTATTCAGAAATTTATTAAAACGCATGATTTAACACCTTTCTTAAACTGCTTCTTGTCTTAAACTGCATCTTGTTCGGGTTTGCCCAATATTGCCAAGAGTATGTGTTCAAATGTCAATATTTCGGGATTAGGTACAAGATCTTTTAGTTTTTTTGCTATTGATTTTTTGGGTTCGTCAGGTTGATTAAGGTATGCTTGAATGGATTCAAACATTCTAATAATATCACACAATTTTTGTCCCAATAAAAATCTGTTTTGATTTATACGATATAAACAATCTCTAATTTGAGATTTGAATTTTCTGGGATCATTTATTTTAAATACATAGCTTGCTAGTTCTTTTCTGAGGTCTTTGATGTTTGATATGAGTTGAAATGGTCCTTGGGCCTCATCTCGCATAATTTGAATAAGTGCGAGCTTGTTTTCAGGTGAAAGAGTTGTCGATTTACTTACAGATAAAGAACCATCTTTAGACATAATGTTCAATAAAAAAAAGAGCTCATAAATCATGTTAATATCTATTTTATGCATGTTTTGAATTTGACTAAAGAAGTAGTGGAAATTTTCAACAATCCATAAAGGTTTTGTTTGCAATGTTGTTATGTTGGGACAACTAAATAACTGAGGGCCGCTGGCGCTTAATTTTTGAATTTCCATGCATAATTGACTAATTTTCCTATGTTCAGGGCTCTCTGTTGGTGTAATTTTTTCACGAGTTCCCTCTGAGCGATCAATTGAATGTATTTCGCATTCAGGATTTGTTCTATCTGTTTGTGTAACACGTTCTGCGGTATAACGATCAATAGAGATCCCTTTAATTTTGAGCGAAGCACCTTCTTTTTCCAGAACGCAACAATAAGCGTAGTTTCCAATTTTCCCAATTTTCTGTAATGATGGCATATAACATGCAAAATCTAAGCTTAAGGTTGTGACAACAACGCTAGATGTATACACTTGATTTAATATAACTCCACCGGAGTAAACATCAAAATTGGCACCAATTGTTGAGTTGTGTTGGTGACCTCTCATACAGAGGAATATGCCGGTTTTGTTCATGTAATCACCAATTACTTCCAATGGTTGTGCTGATGTACGGCGAGCTTCAGCATTTGTGTCTCCTGGGTCAACAATTTTTATTTCTAGGTCGCTATCTGTGAATCGCATAAGTTGAGGATGTATGTTGATAAAATCAATCTGAATTTCTGCTGGGGCTTCCAAAAAATATCGCACTCTTTCGATTGTTGGATCCGGAAGGCCGTGGCAGAAAAGAATATTTCCAAATTCCGTTTTCATAAATAATGCTGTTGGAAGATATCTAAAAAGTTTGGATTGAATTTTTTGCATAAATTCTGTGAACTGTGGTACGCCGGTTCCCAAAATGTGATTGTCCGCGAATTCTATTGTCCCGAAATTAAATTTTTGTGCAACTTCACGAGCAAATCCTTGGTTGTAATCGCTTAAAAACAAATGACCAGCCTCATGGTTTCCCAGCATTAAGAATACATTGTCAGGATTTTTAATTTTTAGTGACATGAGAATAAAAAGAATTTCAAGTCCGAATTGTCCGCGATCAATATAGTCTCCTGTAAAAACAAAGAAAAGATCTTTATTCTTTATTGAAAAATCTGTATTAAATAAATTTTCATGATTTTTTAAAATGGTTAAAATCGAAATCAGGTCGCCGTGCAAATCACCAATGTGAATTACCTGATATCTTTCTATCTTGAGGAGTTCTTTTTTTTGTAGTATGCCTTTAAAAATACCTTCATTGGAATTATAAAATGTCACATAAGCTTCTTGTTGTGGGATTGCTTTTGATTTCAAGTAGTTGGTTGAAAAATTTTTGAATTCTTCCAATTTTTTATTAAAAGCGGCCTCAAAATCATCCGAAATAATACCAAGGCCAAAACCGTCTGCAAACATTTGTCCTATATATTCATCCTCAGTACGTTTGTAAACTAAACCTATGTGGTTAAGGCTGTCTCTAACAATTTTTTCATAAGTATCAAATTCTTCAATTCCTGCTTTTGTTTTGATAACTGGTAAAACCGAAAGCCACCAGTCAAGATGTTCATATCTTGACGAAACCGGTGTGTCCAACTCGGTTATATTACCACGAGTATGACTGCCTATTTCTTCTTCGGCTTCTGCCGTTCTAATGGCACATTGTGCAAATTCTGTTGCGAATATGGTTCCCATTAGCACAAAAAGCACTTTTTTGAAGATATTTTGGGTGAAAAACCCATATTTTTTATTCATTTGTAACCTCCATGTATTATTATTTGAGCAAAATACTAGTTTTTTTGTAATTTCCAGTAATATTAAGTATTAACTATTAAGAATTAATTCTATAGTATAAATTACTATTCGTCAATTGGTTAGTGGGTTTGAATGGGGATGATTTGGTTTTGGTTGTAAGTTAGATTCAAGAATGAATTGCAACAGCTATTAATTCAACCCATTTGCTTCTATTGCGATTTTTGTTAATATCCTATATATTAAATTACAAAATGAAATACTTAAAGCTAAAAACACTAAAACTTAGGATATTTATGAAAAAAATATTTGTATTAATTTTATTAGAAATAACGGTAATATTCCCTATTAAATCTATGGAAGAAAGACAAGTAATAACATTAAAAGAACGCCCAACTGCTGTTCAAAATGCTATAGACCAGACTTTCAATGAAATTTTGCATTGTAAAGCCTGGCCGCATAACGGTAAAAAGAAATATAATTTATTTGGTATTAATGACGAATTTTTATTGAGGCATATTGCTGATCACCCAGGATCTTCTTGCATTTTTTCGCATAATCATTCCCAATCTGAACAAAATTGCATTTTCATCATTGATGTCGGTTGTGCTGACGGATCTTGGGGTAAAAATGCAATGGAATTTTTATTAAGTTATGCACCTGGGAAAGGAAAAAAGTTCTTTATCTTAAGCCTCACCGGTGGACAAGAATGTGAATCAATTATTGAAGTTAAAGATAATGTTGCTCTTTATCAATTCAATAAGTTTAAAATTGAAAATATTGATGAAGAACTTAGAAAATATAAATTAAATTTAATTGGAAAAGTTGATTTAATAATATCAAGCGTAACCTTAAGACATCTTATTGATCCAATTGGAACACTAAAACGTATGTATTCACTTCTAACTCCATATAATGGAATCCTTATTGCTGATCACTTCTGTTTAAAACTTGATAATATTGATAGTTTCTTACTTTTCCCGGAAAATTGTAAGGAAATATTTGCTAATACAACACATTTATTTTATTTGAATCTTTTTGATTTTAACTTTATTTTAATGAGAAATAATCTCAAAGAACTGAATATACCTCTTGAATATTCAGGAGAAGTTTTCACAGTTTTTAAAGATTCCAAATTGGCTGAATTCAAAAGAATAAAGCCACTTTCAGATGGTACCAAAGAATACACCGAACAAGTAATATCTCCAAATCAGAAAATTTTCTTTAATCAGAGTAACCCTGACAGCATAATATTGGATGAATTAATATTAAAAATGTATAAATAACATCTTATTAATTACGTTGCAGCAATAAGTCGAAGAAGATAGTGTTATACTTTACAGGATTAATTTAGATACTTTCGAATGGATTAATAATTTATGATAGAAGTGGAAATCAAATGCAAGCTAACTGCAGAACAAGAAATTAGAAAAATTCTCAACCTTTCGGATCAGGGTTCTTTGGAACAGGTGTTGATGACTGCCGGTTATAATCCGCTCTACACGCTTGCTAAAAGACGTAAAAAATACAGCAAGAATGGATTTATAATTGACATAGACCATTCAACTTTTGGTTCATTAACTTTTGATCTTTGTGAAATTGAAACATTGATTGAAAAAACTGAAGATGTTAATTATGCAATGCAAAAATTAATTGAATTTGCTGAAGCTCATGGAATAATACTTGAGCCTGTTCTTGGCAGTTTGATAGCACTTATCAAGTCGATAAATCCAGAGCATTTTGAAATAATGGAAAAAGCTCGGGCTGAACGTGCGAAAAATTTATAAAAATGAATCTGTAAACTGGTGTGCCTAACAGGACTCGAACCTGTGGCCTAGCGATTAGGAATCGCTCGCTCTATCCACCTGAGCTATAGGCACATAAGATTAATTTTTATTCGAATGTGTAACGTGTTGAATGTGAATAAATAAGGCGTATGTACTACTAATCCATGGATCCTGAAACAAGTTCAGGATGACACTAGCTGTAGAATGTAAATTTAGAATGGCCTGCCATATGTCCTGTCCGTCATAGCCACATCGGGCGTCGGCGGAAGTCATGAATGTAGCAGCGTGTAGTATGGTGCGCCTGGCAGGGCTCGAACCTGCAACCTGCGGATTCGAAGTCCGACACTCTATCCAATTGAGCTACAGGCGCAACTAACCATATTTTTACCAGAAAAACGAATAAAAGACCAGGAAATTAAATAGTTTAGAAGGTATATTGTTGGTTAATGCTATTTTTATAAAGATGGTTATCCAAAGAGTTTCAGTGGCTGCAAGTGTTTCGATGCCTATACCTTTGGGTTTAATCTCTGTAATGTTCCAGGACATGACGAGTTGGAATTCCTTCTTCATAAAAATATCCAACTTCTTTGAAGCCGGCTTTTTTCAATGCATTATAACTGCGTTTATTCCAAAGTCTTACATGCACATTAAAAACATCTCTGTCTGGATGAAGTTTGAAATAGGTATCAATAATTAGTTTTGTTGCTTCTTGAATTCTTCCACCGCCGCGATAGTTTTCATTAATCCAGAATCCAAATTGTCCCGGATCATCAGGATTCTTTTCACGAATTTCAATTGATCCGACAAGCTTATTGTCTTTGTTATCAAAGATTATATACATAAGTTGCTTGCCTTCTCGGCATTTTTCCATTTCAATTTTTAAATACCTGATGGTATAGCTTAGTGTTATGGTTTCAGGGAATTCAAGTCCTTTGCGTACATCACTTGAAAACATATTGTGGTAATCAAGAAAGTATTCTTCTTTTAGGGCGCGCAATGTTACTAGTTTTCCCTTAATCTCTTCCGGCGGTGTTAAGAGTTGAGTTTGTTCAACTCTTAACCAACCTGATTGATAAACGAAGTAACCCGTTGGTATTGATAATAAAACAGCTAGCAACAACCATTTTATTACGGATTTTCTATTGAATATAATTTTTCGAATATTAAATTTCATGACCTATCCCTCCCATAATTAATCAAAACTTTATTCATATAAATTGCTTTAAATTAATAAATAACTATCTAAATTTTAAACTAATTCAATTACTTGCAGCAATAAATAAATAAACAATGTGTTTTAAAGCGGTATGTTTCCGTGCTTTTTCTTTGGGTTTTGTTCTACTTTGTTTTTTAAAATTTCAAGCGCACGGATTAAATGATAGCGTGTTTTGATCGGCTCAATTATGGCATCAATATATCCATTTTCAGCTGCTGTTATAGGGTTCATGAATTCTCTTTCATAATCAGCTTCAAGTTTTTGGATAAGAGATTCTTTGTTCTCCGGGAGAGCATTAGCTAATTCAGATCTATGTAAAATTGCAATTGCGCCTTTTGCTCCAAGAACTGCTATCTGAGAATTTGGCCACGAAAAATTAAAATCAGTGCCAAGCTCTTTGCTGCCCATAACCACATAAGCTCCACCAAATGCCTTGCGTATAATAAGTGTAATTTTGGGAACGGTAGCTGAGGCATAAGCATAAATGAGTTTTGCTCCGTGTCGAATTATACCATTATGTTCTTGCTCAACACCGGGTAAAAAACCGGGGACATCTACAAGCGAAATTATAGGTATTGAGAATGCATCGCAGAAATTAATGAATCTTGCGGCTTTGCATGAAGCGTCAATATCTATTACTCCCGCCTTGACTTGCGGTTGGTTGGCAACCAACCCAACAATTTTTCCATTCAGTCGTGCAAATCCGACAACAATGTTTGGTGCAAAATATTCATGAATTTCAAAAAAGCTTTCCGGATCAAAAATGGAACAGATTAAATTTCTGATGTCGTAGCTTTGTGAAAAATTTTGGGGAACAATCTCGGCAGGGTTTAGACTTGTAAAATCAAGATTTGCAAAATTAGTATTCATTGAATCATGATCTATTTCGTAAGAGCTCGGCTCAGATAAGTAATTTTGTGGAAGATATGATAAAAGTTTTTTAACTTGTTCTAAGCATTCATCTTCGTTGCTTGCCACAAAATGGGCAACGCCTGATTTTTGCGCATGTACAAGTGCGCCACCAAGCTCTTCCTTTGTGACCTTTTGGTGTAAAACCTGTTCTACTACCTGTGGACCCGTTATAAACATGTTGCTGGTATTGTTTGTTGTAAAGATAAAATCGGTTAGAGCAGGGGAGTAGGTTGCGCCCCCGGCACATGGGCCAAGAATAATTGAAACTTGAGGAACAATGCCTGAATATTTTACGTTGCGTGTGAAAATTTGGCCATAGCCGGAAAGAGCATGAACTCCTTCGTCAATACGAGCTCCGCCTGAATCTATTACGCCAATGATAGGGCAGCCTATTTTTGCGGCCATATCCATGATTTTGCATATCTTGTCGGCATGTCGTTTGCCAAGAGATCCGCCCTTTATTGTAAAATCTTGAGCATAAACTGCGACTTGTTTTCCATGTATGGTTCCAAAGCCTGTTATGACCCCATCTGTCGTAAATTTTTCTTCTAAAAACGGTGATTTTGCAAGATGATCAAGTTCTTCAAAACTTTCTTGATCAAGAAGAGAATCTAGCCTTTCCCATGCCGTTTTTTTCCCAAGCTTATGCTGTCGTTCCGCCCTTTGATCGATGACACTTGATACGATGACTTTGCCCATCTGAGCGGGCGTTCCCATAACTGCAATATCTACTGACACCTTATACCAATCTATGTTAAAATGTGCCTCTTTTAAATTATTATTTACTTGTCTTAGAACACGAAGTATAACATAGAGTATGGCGTAATCAAATGCCCCTGGGGTGTTTGCGGGTATAAGGAAGTATAGGATTAAAAATGGGAGCGGAGGTAATGAATCAAAATCAAAGGATACCTCAAAACAATTCAAGCATTGCATGGTTCAAAATTGCCAATTTAATTGAACGAAGAGAGCGGGAAAAGGCATTGAGTGTTTATAAACTCATGGCCCATTCGCTGCAGGATAGGGCGTATGCATTACAGCTAGAAGGTGATATTTTATGCTATTTTGAAGATTTTCCGGAGTCTTGCGTGAAATATCTTCAATCTGCATTTTTATATAGAAATGCCAAACGTTGGCTTGATGCAGTTTCTCTTTATGAACAGGTTGCTCTTATTGATCCAAATAATTGTGATGCTTTGATTTATTCAGTACCTTGCTACGCGCAGCTTGCCTGGGAGCCAAAATTTAAACAGAATTTGGAGACCATTTCTGGTTTTATATTACAAAATCTATCAGACGAAAAATTGATTACAAATTTAATTAAAAGTCTTGCTGAGGTTGCACCGGAAATTGATGCGATTATTTTTAAAACCCAGGTGCATGACAAATTGCAAGAATTGCTAACATTGATTCCTCAAAATTTGGTTGAAAAACTCGAACCTGTAATTAATAAGAATTTTTGAAAAATATATAAATCTTGCATATGAAAATTTAAAATTTGTATCTTAAAAAAATAGTAATGAAGATATTATAAAATTTTTAGGAAGAGAAGGGTACTGTATGATTTCTACGCTATATAAAAAATATTTAATTTTCCTACTTCTGGTATTGGCTCAAAATTCGGCTTATGGAATGTCCAGCCAAAAAGAGTTACAAAAAAACTTGGGAGTTTAAAGGGAAGCCTTACAGAATTAAAAAGTAAGTTGACCTTGTTGCAAGGAAAACTTGAAAGCTTGCAAGACAAACTTGCCCCAGCCGCTCCAGCCGCTGGGGGTTTGCTGGCACAAATACAAGCTGGAAAAAAATTAAAAAAAGCATCAACGTCAAAACGACAAAAAGAGAAAAAAACCCAACAAAAAACGCTGCAAGAAGACCTTGCAGATGTTTTGAGCGGAAGAAAAGAACAAACAGAAGCGCAATCAGAAGGTGAAATTGAAAAAAGATTTAACATAGCAATGAAGTTTGAAAAACCTGAACTTTTTATTCCAGAACTTTCTTACCTAATTAGTAAAGTAGAAGAAGATGATAAGTTTTTAAAAAACTGGATTAAAGCTTTTATTGAAGTTACACAAACCAAAAACTTATTCGATAAGGAATGGAGTGATGACTATAAATATGAGCATGGGGATGATTATAAAGAAAAATTCTACGAAATGAATTGTAATATTACAGAAATATTAACGTTTATTAAAGATAAAAAAGATGACATTGAAAAAATTATACTCAGTGGCGACAAGGAAAAAATTGAAGAAGGTTGTACAATTTTATCCAATTTTGCAGTTATTTTTAAAGATGAAATAAGTGAAGGAGCACAGATTGCACAACAAAAGAAAGAAAAAGAAGTAGTCAAAAAAAGAGAGGATGAAGAAAAAAAACAGGCGGCTCAAAAAGAGCAAGAACGAATTCAAAAAGCTTTAGACTCAGCTGAAAAATTAATAAGTAAAGAATTTACCAATAAAGAACTCTGTGGTGTTTCGTTAGCAGCGGTGTTTGACGAAATTAAAGGGCTTATAAAAAAGGCAGCAATTCTTGACGATGTTGAAGTAATTAATGGAAAAATAGAGGAAGCAAAAGAAACATTTGGAGGCAAGGTTGTTCAAAGAAATGTAAAGGATAGCGTCAAGCCTCTAATTCAAGCCTTCTTCGCTGCATGGGATGTGTCATATAAAGAGCTAATGAAATCGGATGCAGTCCCTGCAAAAGAGCAGAAGAAAACTGAACCAGATAAAAAACCAGCAGCTAAACCAGCGCCAAGAGCCATGCCGGAACGTCCAGCGAAAAAAGTAGATGCGCAAGAAGAGCTTAAACAAAAAGAAGAAATCGCAAGATTAGCTAAAGAAGAAGCTGAAGCGGCAAAGGCAGAAGCTGATAAAAAAGTACAAGAAGCAGCCGAGCGTAAGGCTAAAGCAGAAGCCGAGCTCAAAGAGGCACAAGAATTAAATGTAAAAATAGAATTAGTGAAAACCAAAATAGATGAAGAATCAAAAAAGAAAGTCACTAGAAAATCTGATAGAAGTAAATTATTTGATGAGATATTGAAAAAATTTGAGAAGACCCTGGCCAATTATATTATCCAAGATGAAAAGTTATTAATTGGATGGGTAAAAAATGGGGAGATCGAAACAGCAATTAATCAACTTGCAGACCATAACCATAAGCAGACGCTTAAGAAATTGAAAAATAGTCTTGTTGAATTGCAAAAAAAATTAGCAATCCAAATAAAAGCAGTCGAAGCAGAGGTTGCTGCTTCTGACGATGCATGTAAGCAAGCCCAAGCTGAACATACCGCCGCAGTTGCCGCGGAGAATAAAGCCGAGGCCAAGCTTGCAGCTGTCAAAAAACCCAAGGTTGGAGGTGAACCTGCCCCTGCCTCAAAGCCTAAAACTCAAGCGGCTGGTGCACATGTTCCACCTTCAGGACCAGCAGTACAACCTAAACCTGAAGAAGAAACAGAGCTAAGCCAAACAACAAAGAAAGTTTTAAAAATTATGACACCTGAAGAAAAGGCACAGAAATTAAAAGACTGGAGTAGTGTCAATGATACTTTACCAATATCAACCACAAAAGAAGAACTTGCTCAAATTCTTGTATTATTACAGCCATTCGAGCTTAAAAAAATTCAAACAGTTGCTTCGAGCAGATTGAGCCATCCTCTTCATTCTAAAAAATTAAGTGAAGAAGAAAAATTATTACTTCAATTTATCAAAGACTATCAACGTCCAAGTCCAACTAAAAAGAAATAAAGAAATCGAGTAGGGGCGGTTTGATCACCGCCCCTACTCGATTTCTTACAAATACATTTGTTGAACTTCAACTGACATTGGTTTTGATTGAGACTCTCTTACCATCTTGTTTAAAGCTTCCCCTATTTCTAGTAGCTTTTCTAGAGCCATTGCAAATCCATTTTCCAATGCCAATTTATAGAATTCATAACTTTTTGTTAAAAGTATGGGTTCTTCTTCGGCCATCTTTTCATAAATCTCGCCAATTCTGAATAATGCAAGTGGATCATTGCATATGCTAACAATTTTCTCATAGATAGGAAGAGCGTCTTTTACTTCGTTTGTATTAAAATACATTTCTGCTTTGAAAAAAAGCATTTTTATCGCTCGAGGTTTTGATTTTATATATTCATTTGCACTTTGAAATGATTGCCCCGAATCTTCTGATTCATCGTCCTCTACCGGTACAGCCTGGTGCTCATTTCTTGCTTGGAATTTTTTACTCTGGGATGACGGTGTTTTTTGTCCTGACTGTCTACGTTTCATGGAATAAATATCTTGAGTTGATATCAAAAACATGGTGCACATAACCCCTAACAAAAATATTGAAATCTTCATAACGCCTCCCCGTAAAGTTATGGCTACTTTTATTCCACTGCTTAGGTGCTAAGTTCATAATCTCACAAAGGCAAGCGATGCTGCAAGTAGAAAAAAACTATGAGTGGTGAATGCTTTTGAAATCTAATAAAAATCGGAATATATTTATTAAAAAATAATTTTTACAAATCAATCGAAATGGAGACATTACATTCTGATTGTAGTTTTAAAAGTGTATCCAGAGCACAGTTTACTTTTTGTCTGGTAAAAACCATTAGCTGTTGATCGTTCTCATTAAACTTAAATCGAAGTGGAACACTTCCTGCCGTTAGCAATGTTTTGATCTGACTTAGTTGTGATTCTGTTGTTGAACGTGGGACTTGAAGTGTTAGCCCCTGAATGTTTTCATATTTTTCAAAAAACAGTTCAATTGGAATCATTTTATTTGCTTTGATTTTGCATTTGTTCTGAGAAGTGATATCAAGAGCGCCGCGAATTATAAAGACATTGTACTGTGAAAGTAAAGATCCGACATCTTTAAATACTGAAGGGAAGACTATTATTTCACAGTGGCTTGAAAGATCTGCAAGATCTACAAAGGCCATTCGGTCGCCTTTTTTCGTCGTTATTTCTTTATAACTTTGTACAAAGCCCACTACCGTTACAAAAGGTTCTTTGACAGAATTAAGGTTTTTTATTTTTTCCAGACAACCGGCAAAGCTGTCTGTTTTAAGCCATTTAAGTTGAGGATAACTTTTGAGTGGATGAGAGCTTAGGTAAAAACCAATAACCTCTTTTTCTTTTTCCAGTTTCTCTTTGTCTGAAAATTCTTGTAATAATTGAAAAGAGTAAGCAGTAGGTCCAGAATTAAGAGTAGTTGTTGATTCTGTCTGGTTACCCATGCCAAAAAGATCCATTTGCCCAGTTTTTTCACGTTCTTTTTCAGCGTGAGCTATATCAATAATCTTATCAATTTCTGCTATTTTTTGTGCACGATTTCCGGGCAAGCAGTCTAATGCTCCCGCGTAAATTAAATTTTCAAGAACTCTTTTGTTTGCGGTTCGCAAATCTACTCGTTTACAAAAATCAAGAAGGTCGCTAAATGGCTTTTTGTTTCTTTCTTCAAGAATGCTTATAAGTGCCGCACCACCAACGTTTTTAATTCCCTGTAATCCGAAAACGATTGTTCCATTTTCTGCTTTAAATTCCGTATCAGAGAGATTAATATTTGGGGGAATCATCTTTAACCCCATGTCTTGAATTTCATGCAGGTAAAGCTCAAACGCATCAGGATTGCTTGTTTCAAGCGAGATCAGGCTGGCCATAAATTCATTAGGGTAGTGAGCTTTTAAATATGCTGTGTGATAGGCAATCAGGGCATAAGCCGTTGAGTGTGATTTATTGAATCCGTATCCTGCAAAGTAAGCCATCAGGTCAAAAAGTTCGGCTGCTTTTTTTTCATCAAATCCACGTTCTTTGGAGCCTTTAACGAACAACACTTTCTGTTGTTCCATGACGTCGACTTTTTTCTTACCCATAGCTTTACGCAGAATGTCTGCGCCACCAAGTGTGTACCCGGCAATTGCAGAAGCAATTTTCATAACCTGTTCTTGATAAACGATAACTCCGTATGTTTCTGACAGGACCGGTTCAAGTTCCGGGAACATGTATGTTGTTTTTTTACGTCCATGACGACGATCAATATAGTCATCCACCATGCCTGAGCCGAGTGGTCCTGGGCGATAGAGTGCGTTAACTGCAATTAGGTCTTCAAATTTGTCCGGTTGTAGTTTGCGCAGTACGTCTTTAATTCCATCAGATTCAAACTGGAATATTCCGTTTGAATTTCCGTCGCACAGTAGTTTGAATGCTTTCTCATCATAAAGTGGCAGTGTATCAAGATCTATCTCTATGCCATGATTTTTTTTAATTGCTTTTAGCGCGCGGTCAATTACGGTTAAGTTTTTTAGTCCCAAAAAGTCCATCTTCAAAAAGCCAAGAGCTTCAAGATCCGTCATCGAATATTGCGAGACTAAGTCATCAGTTTTGGCTGGGACATAAAGTGGCAGTGTTTCTTGTAATGCCGTTGGGGATATAACAATTCCGGCGGCATGTTTTGATGCATGTCGAGTTAAACCCTCAAGTGTTAATGCAATCTCAAAAAGTTTTTGTACTTTTGGATTTGATTGAATTAATTCTTTTAACTTGGGTTCTTGTTCAATGGCTTCCCCCAATGTTATTTTTAACTGCTCCGGAATTAGGTCTGTGATTGCATTTGCATCTTGAAATGGAAAACCAAGAACGCGTGCTACATCTTTAAGCACGCCTTTGGCCATCATTGTTCCAAACGTAATAATTTGGCATACGCAGTCGTGTCCATATTTTTCTTTGACGTAATCAATAACTTCTTCACGTCTTTCGATACAGAAGTCAATATCTATATCAGGCATGCTTATACGTTCGGGATTTAAGAATCGTTCGAAGAGTAGGTTGAATCTTAACGGGTCAACGTTTGTGATTGCAAGAGCCCATGCAACAAGAGATCCTGCAGCGGAACCTCGGCCGGGCCCTATGGGGATTCCTTGGCCTTTTCCCCATTGGATGAAATCACTGACCACCAAAAAGTAGCCAACAAAACCCATTTTTTCGATCAGGTCAATTTCAAGTTTTAATCGTTCATCATATTTTTCTAATTGATCCGCTGGGATTAATCCTTTTTGTTTTAATTTTTCAATACCGTTTGTGCACAGGTGTTCAAAAAAACTTTCTGTTGTATGTTGCTCTGGAATTGGAAATTTTGGGAAAAACAACTTACCAAATACGAAATTGAACTCACACCTGTCTGCAATTACACCGGTATTCCACATTGCCTCAATTGAGTCAGGATCATTATTAAATGCTTTTTTAATTTCTTCTTCTGTTCTTAGGTGTCCTGAAAAATCGCCAAATGAAAATCTTTTTGGGTTATCTATCTGATCTTTTGTTTGAATTGAGAGCAAAACTTCGTGAGCGTCACGATCCTCTTTCCCAAGAAAATGTGCGTCGCATCCAACCGTTAATGGTACACCCCATTTTTTACCATATTCAATCAGAAGTGGGGTGGTAATTCTATTGATTTCAATTTCCGGTGGTGCGATTTCGAAATAAAATCTGTCGCCGAGAAGATCTTTCATGAATTTGGTTCTTTGTTCAGCTTCTTGGATGTTTCCATCGCGAAGTAGCGTTGGGATATGTCCACCAACGCACGCTGTTGTAATAATCAGGCCCTCGGAATATTTTTCGAGTTGAGCGTAGTCTATTCGAGGTTTGAAGTAGAATCCATCTTGATATGCAAACGAGAACAATCGGCACAAATTTTTATAGCCTTGCTCGTTTTGTACGATCAGCATTATGTGGTGATATCTATCTTTGTTGTCTTTGATTTTTGCATCTGGAGTTAAATACATTTCTACGCCAAGAATGGGCTTGATGCCTTCCTTCTTGGCCAATTGGAACAATTTTATTGCGCCAAAGATGTTGCCATGGTCAGAGATGCCAATAGCCTTCCAGTTATTTTGTTTGCAAAATTTTAGCAAATTAGGAATTTTTATTGCGCCATCAAGTAATGAGAATTCAGTATGTAAGTGCAGATGCACAAAATGTTTATCCATTAGCCTCAGCTATTTTTTAGACCCAGCTATTTTAAAAAATATCGTTATTACAAGTTCTAAAGCTTAGCCAATTTTTCGGCAAATGTTTAGGAGTTTTATCAAAAGAAAATGCCCCCGGTTATCCAAGGGCCTGTTCTTAATTCTTAATGAATAGAATTATTTGTTTTTATTTTCTATTGAATCAAGCTAAATGAATTAAATATTTTTGCAATTTCTGGATGTCTATGTTGAATAGCATCATTCAGTGGCGAATTGCCGTTTTTATCAGAAATATTAAAATCAGCGCCTGCACGAAGAAGTGCTTCTAAAGTATTTATTCGATCATTCCAAACAGCGACATGCAGGGGCGTATGTCCTTTATAGTTTTGCATATTAACGTTGGCTCCTACATCAATAAGCATTTTTATGGTTTCTTCTGTTCCTATCCAGCAGGCCGAAAACAAAGGTGTATTGCCATTATTATCTTGTTCGTTAATATTGGCTCCTGCACCAAGAAGCATTATGATTATTTCCGTATCTTTTGAATCTATGGCCAAATGTAAAGGGGTTTGGCCTTTATTATTGCTTCTGTTAACGTATAAATAAGCATACTCGTCGATAAGTTGCCTTACATACTGCTTTTCTGAATCTGATTTATCATGCCAATCGGAGACCAAAAGGTGCAAAGGTGTATTTCCATTTTCATCTACTTTGATCTGTGGGTGAGTTTCGGTTTCTATATCGAAATTACCAGTGTCTAATGGCAGTACGTTTGGACCTGCTATTTCCAGTTCGATCTCATCTGTAGTATCGTCGGCAATCGCAGTAGATGCCTGCCAATAAAAATCCGGTGCTAACATACAATAACTTGATGACATTGTTAAACTAATGAGCATTGTTATCAATATTAATTTTTTCATGATATAACCTTCGTAATAAATTTTAGTCTTATTGTATAGAACAGCTCGAAAACCAACTCGACTCGTGCTCTTGGGTTTGTATGGTAAGAGGAACAAGCACTGCTATAATTTCGTGATGTCCAAAATGTGTTGCCAGGTTCAATGGAGTATGCCCATTTCTATCTTGGCTATTAGGATTTGCGCCTGCGCGAAGAAGAATTTCTAAAACTTCTTTATAACCGAGCATTGCAGCTAAATGTAGTGGGGTTCTCCCTTCATTATCGGCTTTATCAACATAAGCTCCAAAATGAAGAAGCATTGCTATAATTTCTGTTTCTTGTGAACATACGGCACTGTATAAAGGGGTTTCGCCTTTTTTGTTACGTTTGTCAACAATGGCGCCATTTTTAAGAAGAATATCTACGATGTCTAAATATCCTTTTTTGGCGGCTAAATGCAAAGGGGTTTCGCCTTCATTATTAGCTATGTTGACATCGGCGCCAGCAGAAATAAAAAAAGCGACATTTTCTTCTCTGCCCCTTTGGGCAGCCAAAAATAATGGTGTACAGTCAAGACTGGTGCGTGTATTGACGTAAAAGCCTTCAGCTAGAAGTTTTTCTGCAAGATTTTTATTTTCCATGATAGCAGCCCAATGTAAAAAAGAAAAACCGTTTTGGTCGCGATCAATTTGTGAAATTGTTTCTGTTTCAGCCTCAAAACTAACAGTGGGGTTGGTTTTTTTTTGCTCAATATCTTCCATACAATAACCTGATGTTATTGTTGAACCAGAAAGTATTGCTGCTAACATTAATTTTTTCATGTTTTTCATGATATAACCTCCTATTTATTTTTGCTTATAATTACTAGAAAATATTTACATATCCCATGGTGTTCTGTTCCAAAAATCAGTTTTTTGAGTATCAGCTCCCGCTTTTAGCAGTATTTTTATAACTTCGGTATGTTTATAGCATTTGGCGAAATGTAAAGCCGTCATTCCATTGGCGGTGCAAGTTTGGTTAAAATTTGCTCCGGCCTTAAGAAGTATTTCTACAATTTCTTTGCATCCAGTCCAGGCTGCCCAATGCAACGGGGCCATACCGTAGTCGTCAGCTAAATTAATGCAAGCCTTTTCATGAATAAGTATTTCCACTTTATTTATATCGCCCCTTCTGGAAGCAATGTGTAAAGGAAATTTTGCATTTTCATAAAAATCGACTTGTTGTGTTTCTTCTTCAACAGATTTTTTCTTTTTTGTGGATGGCTCATGCATTCCAAGTTCGCTTTCATCTGCAGTAGCAGTGGCAGTTGTAATTGTGTGTTTTTGATTGGAAGCAGCATTCATGCCATATCCTGACGAAATACTTAGTCCGGTGAGTGCTGAAATTAATATTAAAATGCGTATATTTTTCATGATATAATCCTTTTTTTATTAGTTTTTAATTTGGTCTGCTGCTTGGAGCTGCTGCACCCGTGGAAAGGGCTGGTGACTGTTCATGGTTTGCCATTAGAATACGAATTGCATCAGGGTGTCCGGCATTTGCAGCAAGCGCAAGATATTCCAACGCGAGCTTTTCATTTGTACGAAAGCCCTTGACCGGTTTTGCGGGTCCTGAATTATAAATCGATGCAAACATGAATGCCGCTTGTACACAGATAGGATCAACACGAGTTTGAGTTGTTATTTCATCAGCCAGTGATTTGAGCAAAGAAAGCGCCTCTTCTAACTCTGTTTTGGTTACAGGATTAATGGACAGAAGTTTTGTTGCAAAATCAAATTTATAAACTCTAGATTCCGGAGAAAGTCTACATGCAATACGAATGTATTTTAGACTCAATGCCTTATCTATTGTGCCTTTATGTACAACAAGTTCTGAAAGAATATCATAAACCTTTGCTAACGTAAAATTAAATGGGTTTCCTTGAGCGATTTGTGTTACGTCAATTACGTCAAGGTAAAGTTCGGCCTTTTCCAAGAATCGTTTTGTTATTTCTGAATCTAGTAAATCGCCATATTTTAAGTGTCTGAGTGCTTTTCCAAAACATAATGCTGATAAGGCACACAGCCCATTCTTATTTTCTGGGGTAAATGAGGGACCCTTTTGTTTTTTGGATTTTTTTTGCGTTGAGCTTTCTGATGTTGTGGAAATTTTTGACTGGAGTGCTTGCTCTGCGCTTGAAATTATAAACTCCCATGACTCCGGATTGCTACACGATTCACCACTGCTCCTAGAATAAATTCTCTCATGATTGACTGTAAAAAGTTCGTAAGAAAATTGTTCAGCAATGATATAAACGCTTGTTGCCATCTGCACATTATCACTGACAATTAAATGAGGAATGAGTTTGTAGCACATTTTTAATAAAGGGATGTCTTTTTCCGGATTAGGCTTGGTTCCCTTTGCAAGTCGCTTGGCAATTTGTGCCAGTAATTCAACCGCTTCAGTACGAACATGTTCCGATACTGCTTGGTTTCCAATAATTTTTGACAACAATACAATGGCTTGATTTTCAGAACGTTCCGTTTCGATGCCGTTAATAACCAGACATCCCTGAACAAGCCAGATAGAAGATAGTGTTTTTAATTTATCTTCCGTTTGTTCAGCAACGTCTTCTTCAGATATCGTTCCGATAAAATTCTGTATAAAATCATGTTTATTAACTTTCAATACATTTTCAAAATCAAAGTCAGTAAGAAGATTAATACGAATTATAAGAGCCTGGACCAAAGGGTTATGAGCAAAACATTCGTAAAGAAATTTTACAAGCCCTTCGATTTGGTCCATATCAACAGGTATTACACTGTTAATATCAGGTCGTAATGAAAAAACCTGTTCAAAAAGTGAAATTGCTTGTGATAGAGCGCTTCTCTTTTCTAAGTCATCTTCAATAGAAGGTAATTGTTTCAAGAGCTCTATACCATGTTCCCACAAGCTAAACAGTATAATTTCTTCAGTTTGGGCAGACTGTGTTTGTTCGGATTGTGGATTACTTGATGCTGCTGCAGCAACGAGTGGTTGAGTAGAACTTTCTTTTTTGGGACTTTTCTTTTTTTGTTTTTGGCTTTTTTGCTTAAGTTTTGGTTTTTCTTTAGTTACGGTTTCAGATTTGTGAGAATCGACAGACTCTTGTGCTGCTGCGTCTTCTTCAGGTTTAGATGGTTGAACAGCAACCTCTTTTTCTGTTTCTTTTGCAGTTGCTTCTTCTTGTTTTGGAGTTTTTGTTTTAGTCTTCTCTGATTTAGCCTTATGCTCTTTTTCAGGTGCTGATGTTTTTGGTTCAGTCTTTTCTTTTACTGGGGTAGGGCTTGGGGCTGTTTGGGGTTGTTGTTTTTCAGGTGTAATTTGAGATTTCTTTTTCTCTCTTTGTGTGCCTGGTTGTTTTTCGGCTGGAATAAAGTGGTATTGCAGTGTTGTTGTTTTCAATTTGCTTGTTTCAACTTGTTGTTGAGATTCCGATTTACTTTTAAAAACTGCTTTAGATGCATGCGATGCACTTGTTTGTGTAACAGTTGTTGTTCTTTGTTGTTGAACAGACTTCTCGGGTGTAGGTTTTGCAGGTGTAGCAACTGCGGAGGCATATGTTTTTACAGGAGTTTTTGTTGATAAAGATATTTGTGATTCGGCCTGGTCAGGATGTAAAGGTCTTTGTAGAATTCCCCCAATCTGTTCTTGCTGCGTTGTTAATTCTGGTGCTTGTTGTGGTGCAGGGTGAATTTCTGGTGTATGGTCCTGAGTTTGATCTAGTTGTACAGGTGAATGTTCTATTATAGGGTTAATTTCTGGGAATAGATTTTGATCTAAAATAGGCTGTGGCATAGGGAGCATTCCGGGATGCATAGGCATTGCCATGGGTAATGGAATCGGAATATATTGAAAAATTGGGTACGCTATGGCAATGGCTGAATTTTGTATATCAGGATCCAAAAGTAACCGTAGCTCACGTTCTACGTTTTTTAAAGATTCTTCAAAAAAACTGAGATTAGCGCGGGTATTTTCATCACAAGATGGATTGTTTTTTATAATCCAAATCATTTTGATTAATTGTGCGCGATATTCATCCAGTTCGGCCAATCTTATTTGCCGAGGAGCATTAAATTGCGAAGGCCTTTCTTCCATAGCCAAAAGTCTTGTTGCTGAACAAAGTGCAAATGCAATAAAGATATAACGACTGTATTTTGAAAATAAACGTTTCATGTTAATTTCTCCCCCATATTATAAAAAATAGCTTTAAATACTTTAAAATATAAAAATTCACATAGGCAACCTTAGTGTCAGGTTGCAAATTATTACTATATTACCCAGTGTATATTTAAAATACAAAGTGTCAATTTTTACAAGAAAACGTGTTTTTTTATATTTCTATTCAAATTTACATAAAAAAATAGACCAAAATCGCAGAGTTTTGGTCTATTTTTTTATGTAAATTTTTTGGGAATAATTACGTATATTTCAGCGTAAAACCCAAAATATAAGTTTTATAGATTTCCACCATCATCAGATAAATCAAGTTTCATTTCCGCCAGGCTTTTATTAAGGTCTTTGAGTGTTGCCCTTACAATATTCATGGCTGTTCTGGCTGCTACCGCTTCTGCTACTCTACCCAAAAAACTGAATCTTCTTGCTTGAAAAAATCCAATAGCTGCAAATTCTTTTGTTATTTCTGCTATTACGGCATCATCTTGTTCATCTGTCATGGATGTATCATCTTCATCATCATTACCCTGAGTCATTGGTAGCTGAGGCTCTTCAGTGGCTTTTTCTTTTTTTGCATGCGGATCTCTGTATTCACCACAAGTTAGTTTTGTTGATGGCGCAGAATTCTGTTCTGATGTGGCTGGTGAAGGCGTTTCTTGCATACTTGGTGCAGGAGTTGTCCTTTTCATGCCAAACGCATTTGTTGTTACCAAACCAAGAATAAAGCTCAATGATAATAATTTTAACTTAAAAATATTCATGATAACCTCCAAAAATAAAATTGAAATATAATCTCAAATAATTACTAATAATATTAATTTAATAACTTGTTATTTGCAAATGGGTATACTGGGTTAGTACATATACCATTGAGCATAGGGTTTAGATAATTTTAGTTTTGGGTTGTGTTGTTATTGCAAATAACTACTATTTAATTATATTAAAAGCTTGTTATTCATGATATTTAGTCCATTTGGAGAGATATAATGCATCAAATTGTACCAAACGAGTTACTGGAAAAAAGCAGTAAGATTTTGTTTATTGGTGGCGTAGCGATTGGTGATTTTTCTTACTTACACAATTATTTTGAGGCATTGCATGCGCAGTACCCCAATTTGAAAATTGATTTATGGCATGATGAATATAGAGGTAAAAATTGCTTATTGCGCTGGAAAAGCCAAAAACATGACATTGTGTATGAGTGGCTTGAATCTTGTGCTTTCTTTAACAAAATTTATAAAAATGTTGGTGCATGGTGGAATATTCCCAGATTTTTTAAACAACTCAAGCGGGAAGATTATCCAATTGTTGTATGTTTATTTAATCTTAGAGTTGCAAGGACTGAAAAATTTGCCAAATTAATATCGCCGCAGGGCTTTATTGTAAGAGCTGTTGATACCTCTGATTTTGATTGCACGATTAACGCATTCGCTTATCTATTTAAGAAAATATTTGGTATTAATCTTTCACATGAACAAAGAACATTATCACTCAAAATTCCTGAAACGTGGATAAATTTTACAAGATCAAGGATTGAGGAATTCGGAATTAAAAAAGACCATAAAATTATTTTTTTAAATTCATTTGCCAAAGACGCTAAACGTTGTTGGGGTATTGATCAGGTTATTGAATTAATAAAGTTATTAAAACAGGATAAACACTTTTTTAATGCAAGCTTTATTGTTAACACGTTACCCGATAAAAAAGAGAGTATTCTTAATAGTGTAAAGAATAATTGTTTGCACAATGTACATGTTTTCACAGCACAAAAAAGTTTTTTTGAACTCCCCGCAGTTATATCTTTATCTGATTTGGTTATTTCTGTTGATACATCAGTTGTGCACCTTACATATGCGCTTAATAAGCCATTAGTTGCACTTATGAGACAAAAAAATGCTTATATTTTCCCAAAAACTCCAAAAACATGTGCGATTTTTACGCATAATAGATCTGATTGGACAAAGAAAATAGGAGTAGACGTTGTTTTCAATAGTATTTTAAATAATATCCATAGGATTGGCTATGTTGAATAATAAAGTTTTAATTGTAGAGTTGCATCGTCGATTTGGAGGAGGCCAAGCTTATTCTTTGAGTTTGCATAAAACACTTTTAGCCAATGGTTATGAGTCAAATATCTTAGTTCCGAAAGGGAAAGAGATAACAGAAATGCTGGAAGCACAAAATCTTCCTTGCGTTAAAACTAATATATTACGACTTGGATTTATTAAGCCTATTTATCAGATGGCATTGGCTATAAAATTATATTTAGTTTGCAAAAAAAATAAGATAAATGTAATCCACTGCAACAAAGATATTGAATTATGGTCAGCAAAACTTGTTGCAAAGTTGCTTAATCTAAGAGTCGTTTTTACAAGACATGTATCAAAACCTTTGAAAAAATTGAAGCGCATTAAGGATATTGCAGGGATTGTCTGTGTTAACCCAGATGTGGCAAAAAATATTGAAGATTTAAATAAGAATTTAAGCCTGAATATCAAGACAATAGCGTTTATCCCACCGTTTTTTGATGAAGAAAAGTTTATTAAATATAAAAGCATTCAAAGTAAAGACGATTTTTTTAAGCAAAATTTTAATATCGAATTAAAAAAATGCCCTGTCATATCTGTAATAGCAAATTTATCTGTTGCCAAAAATCAACAAATATTACTTCACGCCATGGCTAAGTTAATTAATGAAAAACATAAGTTCGTACAAGCAGCGCTTGCGGGTACCGGGTCCCAACGGTCTTTTTATGAGAGATTGGCTGAGAAATTGGGGATAACGGAATATGTACATTTTTTAGGTTTTACGGACAAAACAGCAGATGTTTTGTTTCATTCGGATATGATGGTTTTATCCAGTAAATTGGAAGGATTTGGAATAGTTCTTATGGAGGCGGCCTTGATGAAGAAGCCTATTATTTCTACATTTGGCTCCGGTCCCGAGTATGTTGTAAAACATGGGCATACAGGATTACTTTTTAACTGGAATGATGTATTAACTTTGACAGAGCATATTGAGCTTTTGATTGAAAACCATGAGTATGAGAAAAAATTAAGCGAAAATGCTTATAATTTTGTAATTCAAAATCTTTCCAATCAAGCGAAATTTGAAAAAATGGATCTTGTTTACAAAAGCTTATTTTAGGACAGATACAGTTTAATTTGTAGTTTTTATTGCAATAAAAAAGCCCAGACTTTTAATTCTGGGCTTTAATTTTTCATGCTGATGTTTTTGCTAAACGGCTCTTAGCTCGCCTGCTTTCTTCTCATACATATCATCGGCTTTTTTGATAAACTCGTCAGTGATTTTTTGAAGTAGTGTACTAAGTTTTTCAGCAAAGTCTTCAGAGATGATATGCTTTTTATCCGCATCTCTGATTTCATTATGAATGTCTTTGCGAGAGTTTCTTATTGCAACTCTACATTCTTCAACTTTTTTTCCAAGAATTTTTACCAACTCTTCGCGTCTTGTTGCGCTCATTTGAGGTAATTGAATTCTAATTATTTTACCATCATTTGATGGCGATACGCCAAGATCGGATGTTTGAAGTGCTTTTTCAATGTCTCCAATAATACTTGGATCCCAAGGTTGAATTGTTAATAATCTTGCATCCGGAGCAGCTAATGTTGCAAGTTCTCTTAGCCCCATTAATTGACCGTAACATTCAACTTTTAGGCCTTCAAGCATTGCGGTGCTTGCTCGACCGGTTCTAATCGATAAAAGCTCTTTTTCAAAATGCTTGATTGCTTTATTCATCTCTTCTTTTGTAAGGGTTTCGATACTTTTCGAATCGCCTTCAATAAATGCTATTTCTTCCATCGCAATCCTTTAAATTAAATTAAATTACCTATTCTAAATAACTGTCTTAACTAATTGTACTGCCAAAGTTCAAGTCTTTTGAAGCTTTTAATAATGCATCTTTTTCAAATACGTTAAACACTCGTATTTTTACATTATTTCCTGCGGCAAGTGTTATCGCTGTTGGGTCGATAATTTTTAAATTATTTTCAAGAACTTTTGCATATTCAATGTTTTTAAATTTTTTAGCTTTTTTATCAACTACTGGATCTGATGAATAAATTCCATCAACCTTTGTTGCTTTCCAAACCTGCTTAGCTCCAATCTGCAATGCACGGAGCACTGCATTGGTATCCGTTGTAAAAAACGGATTGCCGGTTCCACCAACAAAAATAATTATTTTATTTTCATTTAGTGCTGAATCAATCAGTGTTTGATTAATTCTCGGAACCATTGAATCAATTAAAAATGCGCTCAATACAACAGATTCTAAATTAACTTGCTTCAAAATGTCTTGTAATATCATTCCATTCATAACTGTTGCGAGCATTCCAACTGAATCGGCGTTAGGTTGATGCATTTTAAGCTGAGCTCCTTGCTTGGAGGCTCTAAAAAAATTTCCACCACCTATTACAATCCCAATTTGATAACTCTTGGCCAATTTTTTTATTTGTTCGGCAAAATTTTTGAGTCGTGCATGATCAAAGCCAACGGCGTAATTGCTCTCGGTATTAGATCCCTCGGGGGTTTTGCCGTTAATATTGCACAAAAACTCACCGCTCAATTTGATTAAAACTGATTCCATGGTTTTTCCTAAAAATTTTGCCGGCAGTTTTATTAGCGACCAATTCCAATTCTTACAAACTGCTTTACTGCAACTTTATTTCCAAGCTTTTTAGATACCTCGTCCAGATAAAGTTGGATTGTAAGCTTGTCGTTCTTGATGAAGAATTGGTTGAGTAAGCAAACATCTTCGTAGTATTTTTTGATTTTACCTTCTAAAATTTTTTCGATAACATTTGCAGGTTTACCGGAAAGTTTTAACTGTTCTGTAGCAATTTCACGTTCTTTTGCAACGCTTGCAGGATCAAGATCTGCTGACGAAACAGATAAAGGCTTGTTTACTGCAATCTGCATGCAGAGGTCTTTAGCGATGTCTTTTAGCGCGTCAAGCTGTGATGCAGGATCCTTTTCCATTTCAAGTTCAATCATTACTCCTACTGTTGATCCTGGGTGGATGTAGGCATGTACCATACCTAATTTTCCAGCTTTAAAAAGTATAACTTTGGAGACTTTAATACTCTCAGCAATTTTTGCTATCAGTTCGTCAAGGTGATCTTTTATGACCAGAGTAGGGTTTTTTACTGATTTTTGGCTCAAAATTGCTTGCGCATCATTAACTGCAGTAATTGCGGCAACTTCGGCTGTGTGCTTTGCAAAAAATTCCATATCTACTGTTTTTGCAGAAAAATCGGTTTCACATGCGATTTCAACCATTGCGCCGGTCTTGGCGTCAGAAGAAATAAAACATTCTACGCGGCCATTGGTTGTGGCATTATCGCCTCTTTTAGCGGCAACAGCAGAGCCCTTTTTTCTTAAGATTTCAATTGCCTTTTCAATGTCACCATTTGACTCTTCCAGTGCCTTTTTACAGTCCATCATTCCAACTTGAGTCTTTTCCCTAAGTTTTTTTACCAAATCCATCGATACATTTGCCATATCAAAACTCCCATTAGATCAAAAACATACTCGAATTCTATTGTCTGGAAATAAAAAACCGCTAAAACGACATGTAATGCGTTTGTGGTTGCAGTTTTTTAAAACATGTAGTATTATTTTGCCAAATATACCTAATTTTTACAAGGACAAAACAAGTTTTTTAAGTTTGAACACGATAGGAGTTTACTATGCCAACGCCAAAGCGTAAACTGTCAAAATCTAGAAGAGACATGCGATCTGCTAATAAAGGTTTAAAGCCAAAGACTATTGCTGCGTGTCAAACATGCCAGGCCCCAGTTATTCCACACCAAGCCTGCAAGGAATGTGGTTATTACAAGGGTACAAAAATTTTGAGAACAAAAGCAGATAGGATGTACCAAAGAGGAAAAGCTCGACAGACAAAAGAGCAGCAGATGCAATCAAAGGCATCAGTCGCTCCAGTTGCTTCGGACGGTGCAAAAGAATAAATTAATGTGTATGCACATTACTTGAATTTTATAGCTAATAGAAAGCGGCCAAACTTAAAAAGTTGCGTCGCTTTTTTTATTTTGTTTACCTAGAACCTGAAATTGTGGGGTTAAAAAATGATCGCTTTAGATGTTATGGGTGGGGACCATGCTCCGGAACAGATAGTTATTGGGGCATTGAATGCGGCAAAAAAATCGATTCCACTCATTCTTGTCGGGCCACAAGAAATTGTGAAGGAACTTCTTTATAAATATGACTTGAACTGGCAAAGTTATCCAATAACTCTTTGCGATTCAGCAAGTGTGATTGCTATGGATGAAGATCCTGTCAATGCGGTGCGTCAAAAAAAAGATTCCTCAATTGTTAAAATCATCGAGCTTGTCAAAACAGGGCAAGCAAATGTTGCTATTTCCGCGGGTAATTCTGGTGCTGTAATGGTGGCAGCCAGTCTTATTTTGGGTAGGATAGATAAACTTGATAGACCGGCTATTGCAGGTCTATTACCAACTTCAACCGGTAAAAAGGTTTTAGCACTTGATTTGGGTGCAAATACAGAATGTCGGCCAAATAATTTAGTGCAGTTTGCCTACCTTGCAGATGATTATGCAAAAAAAATTTTAGATGTACCCAATCCCAGAATAGCTCTTCTTTCAAATGGGCAGGAAGATTGCAAGGGGTCTTTGGTAACCAAAGAGGCTTTTTCATTACTTAAAAATTCGAAATTAAATTTTATAGGCAATATTGAGCCATTCGATATATTTGACCACAAGACAGATATTGTTGTGAGCGATGGATTTTCTGGAAATATTTTTTTAAAAACGCTTGAAGGTGCATTTGAGTTATTGGCTAAATTAGTAAAAAAAGACGCTGAACGTAAAAAAATATTTGATTCAAAAATTTGTGACTTTGTTTATGATACGGCAAAAAGTGTATTATATTCCGGTGGGGCTGTTCTACTTGGAGTTAAGGGTAATATTATTATTTGCCATGGAAATTCTACTGCCGAAGTTATAGAAAACACTATAGAAAACAGCGTTAAATTTTTCAATATGAAATGATAATGTTTCGATGCAAAATTTCTTAATATAAATAGCATTTTTAGTATACAAAAACGAGAAGTAATATATACTCAGTTTTATGCGTATCTTTAAGTCTAAAATAAGCAATAAGTAAGGAGAATACGATGGAAATCAATCAAGCAGTTTTGTTAAAGTGGGTTGACGATGTTTTTAAAAAAGCAAAGGCGTATCAACAAATTTTAGTTGCGGCCGTGGTGGGTGCAATTATTTTGGGTTCTGTTATTTTTGGCTATTCTTATTATAAAAATAAAATTCGTGCTGCGGCATATAAAGATTTTATGTCAGCAATTCAGTCCTACGATGGTGTAGTAAAAAATAAACAGGTAAGTTCAAATTATCCAAGTGTTAAGCAGTTTGAAAGCGAGAATGACAAGTGGACTCAAACTGAGCAATTATTTAGACAGGGTTATCTGAATTATAAAAACACAGAATTGGCGCCGGCATTTTTGGCATTTCAAGCCGAGGCTCTATTGAATCTCGGAAAAGTTGATGATGCAATTAAGATATTAAAAGATGTTGTTAATCAGGTTAAAAGTGAAGAAATCAAAGATTCATACAGAGTGAAGATAGCTTTAATCGGTATGGATAAAAAAGATGAAAAGGCTCAAAGTGAAGCTCTTAATGAGCTTATTTCTATTGCAAATAATGATAGCAGCGTTGCAAATGAAGTTGCTTTATATCAAGTGGGTTCATATTTTTGGAATCAAAAAAAATATAATGAAGCCAAGGATTATTGGCAGAGGCTTTTAGTTAAGACAACTGCAAAATCTGGGCAAGTATCTGTTTTTGCGGGTGAAGTCAGAGATAAATTGAGTTTAATTACAGCTGAAAGCTTGTAATTTCGGTTAAGTGTGAGGTTATATTTTAATTATTGTAAAAAAATAGGTGTGCTATGAAAATTGGGATGATTTTTCCTGGACAAGGGGCGCAGTTTCTTGGCATGTGTAAGGAGCTTTACGATCGAGAGCGCTTGATACAAGAACTTTTTGAGCAGGCTTCAAGTTGTGTTGATCAGAATTTTGTTCGCCTTTGTTTTGCATCATCAGAAAAAGAGCTTAGAGAAACTGTTAATGCGCAAACATCAATTTTTCTCGTTAGCGCATCAATTTATAAAATACTGAATGAAAAATATGGAATTACGCCAAGTATTGTTGCTGGGCATAGTTCAGGAGAATATTCTGCAATTTTTGCTGCCGGCGGAATGACCTTTCCCGATGCAATATATTTATTAAAAAAGCGTGCGCTTTTTTTGGAAGAAGCTACCAAACAGTACGAAGGTGGCATGTTAGCGTCTCTTGGTTTGCCGGTTGAGATTGTTCAAGAAATATGCAAAAAATACGATGATCCAAGCGATATAAAAGTTGTTGCCGAAGTTGTAAATTATAACTCTCCAACTCAATTTGTTATTTCAGGGACGCCCAACGAGCTCATTGCCATTGCAAGCGATATTAAGCAGGCTAAAGGTAAGGCAATAGCTCTTAATGTTGCAGGTGCATTCCACTCAAGGATGATGAAAGAGGCTGAAAATAACTTTGCTGCCTATTTGGTCAAAGTTGATTTCAAAGATCTCAGTGTTCCACTTGTAAATAATGTTGCAGCGCGAGTTGTAAGGTCTAATGAAGAGATCAAAGAGTCGCTTGTCAAGCAGATGAGTTCCAATGTTTTATGGTGGCCGGCTATGCAGCATTTCAAGAAATGTGATTTGATTATCGAGGTTGGGCCTGGGACCAAATATGCAAAAATGCTCAAAAGAGAGTGGCCGGATGCGAATATCGTTTCAATTAATACTCAAGCAGACATTGAACAGTTGGCGAGTTTTTTGGGTAAAGAAATTTCGAAAACTGAAATAGACCTTGTGATTGAGGAAGAGTTAAACGATAGCCAGAAAGGTGGCAAGGGCGATGGCTCAATTTAATTCGCCGCTTAATTTGACCTCTAATTCGCCATCTAGTTCGCAGTTTAATTCTCTGGTAACAGGTGGCGTGCAGGGAATAGGGCTTGCGATAGTCAAAAAGCTTTTATCCCGTGGCGATCAGGTTTTTGTTTTTGACTATTTACCACAGGATGCACAAGTTGTTCAAGATTTAAAAAATTTAAATATTCAGTATTTTCAAGTCGATGTTTCGTCAGTTGAATCAATAAAAAACGGCTTCGATCAGTTATTCAAGTTTTTAGATACCCAATCAATTTTAGACAACCAGCTAAATAAAAATTTAAATTTACTTGTAAATAATGCCGGTGTTACACGCGATACACTTGCAATTCGAATGAATGAGTCTGATTGGGATACTGTTTTGGATGTCAATCTAAAAGGGACATTTTTCTGTTCCCAGCAGGCGCTTAAACGTATGATTAAGCAATCCAAAAGCTATATTATTAATATTAGTTCGATTGTTGGGCTTCATGGTAATGCTGGGCAGGCTAATTATGCTGCAAGCAAGGCCGGCATTATTGCCTTAACCAAAACGCTTGCGCAGGAATATGCCAGTCGTAATGTATTGATCAATTCCATTGCGCCGGGGTTTATTCAAACGACCATGACTGATAAATTACCTGAATCTGCCAAGCAAATGGCCTTGGAGCATATAGCTCTCAAGCGCTTTGGACACCCGGATGATGTTGCAAATCTTATTGATTTTTTGACATCTGGCAGGGCTGATTATATTACCGGTCAAACAATAGAGTTGACTGGTGGAATGATTTGAAAATAGTCTAATAAATTGATACATTTAGCCTTAAAACACATGCTTTTGTAGAAAATTTTTCAAAAATCAGATATCATATAAACCTGTGTTATTTTAAAGATATCTATAGAATCTATTATTTAAATTTTTAGGAGTATTTTATGGCATTTACAAGAGAAGAGACACTGACTAAAGTAGTTTCTATTATTTCGGAAAAATTGAATCTTCCTGCTCAAAATATTACAGAAACTTCTACGTTTAAAGACTTAGGAGCAGATTCTCTTGATGTTGTTGAAATAATAATGAATTTTGAGGATACTTTTGGTATCGAAATCAAAGATGAAGATGCCGAAAAAATCAAATCAATTGGTGAAGCGGTAGCTTTAATTCATACATATCGCACAAAATAAGAAGTTAATATTATGTCAAAATGTGAGGTTGTAATTACGGGTGTGGGACTTGTTACCCCCTTGGGTAATGATACTCAATCAACCTGGGACAATCTAATATTGGGAAAATCCGGTATTGGTTTTTTAAGTGATCGTTATAATCTTGAAAATTATCCATGTAAGGTTGCTGGATTTGTAAAAAATGATCAGGAGCTTATCAATCAAGTTTTGTCACTTAAAGATCAACATAAGGCCGGACGATTTATACATCTGGGCTTGGTTGCTGCAAAACAGGCAATTGAGGATTCCGGTTTGTCTGAAGCTGTTCCGGAGCAACGCGACAGATTTGGCTCATACATGGGTATTGGCATTGGTGGTCTTGGCGAGATTGAGCACAGTGTTCGTGAATATATTGCAGGTGGACCGAAAAGGGTGTCACCTTTTACAATTCCAAGTTTGATTAGTAACGAGGCTGTTGGTTGGGCGAGTATAAAGTGGAATTTACAAGGGCCTTGTGCTGTAGTTGCAAATGCATGTTCTTCAAGTAGTGATGCTTTGGGGATGTCGTTTAGAGCAATAAGAGACGGTTATGCTGATTACATGTTGGCTGGAGGCGTTGAGAGTTGTGCTATTCCAATTACAGTAATTGGATTTGGAAATATGAGAGCCCTTTCAACATGGACGGGCGACCCTGCTCAAGCCAGCAGGCCATTTGATGCTTTGCGCACCGGTTTTGTAATGGCGGAAGGTGCAGCTATGCTTATCCTTGAACGCAAGGATTTAGCAATTAAGCGTGGCGCTAAAATTTATGCCGAAATAGTAGGTTATGGTGCAACTTCTGATGCGCACCATATTACTGCAATTCATCCTGAGGGTAGGGGTGCCATAAATGCTGTAAAAATGGCATTGAATGAAGCAAAAATTAATCCCGAAGATGTCGGGTATATTAATGCTCATGGCACAGGAACTCGCATGAATGATATAGTTGAAACTAAAGTGCTGAAAAATGTTTTTGGAGAACATGTTTCTCCTAAAAATCCGCATCATGCTGCGGTTAGTAGTACTAAGTCTATGACAGGGCATATGCTTGGAGCAACAGGGGCTGCAGAAGCAATTTTTTGCGCTCTGGCACTTCAAACGCAAATTTTGCCTCCAACAATCAATCTTGAAAATCCAGATCCGGAATGTGATCTTGATTATATTCCAGGTTATGCCAGAGATTCAAGAACCGGAGATTCAAAAATAAATTATGCGATATCAAACTCATTTGGGTTTGGCGGTGGAAATACTGTTCTTGTGTTGAAAAAAAATTAATTTTTGCTCAAACTCTTTATTTTTTAGTTTTGTTTATTATATAATTCAATTAGTAAGTTTATTTTGAATGATTAGTAAGAAAGATAAGAGTTTTTAGGGAATTTTTAAGGGGGAAGGAGATCTTTATGAATATCAAACAACTTTCGGTGTTGCTTTTGGCCGTGTCCATGGTAGCCGTTCAATCAACCAGAGCTATGATAGAAGAAGAAACGGTGGCTGCTGAAACGACAAAAAAAGGCTTTGATCAGCCACAGTGTGATGCCTCAGGCAAGCCAATTCGAACTGCTGCTAAAAAGCAACGTAAGGATAAAACAAAAGACGTAAAGGCAAAGGCCCGTGCATCAAAGAAAAAAGCAACAAAGGCTAAAAAGGCAAAAGGTAAAAAAGTAGTAAAAGATAAAAAACTTAAAAAAACGAAAAAAGATGCGACAATTGCCAAACTTGGAAAATTCAATAGAAGAGGCGAAATTAAATCATTTACCGTCGCTGCCAATAACATTATTGAATTTATGAATGAAAATGCTACAAAGGTAACAGCAACCCAAAAGGCAGAGCTTTTTACAATGATTGCGCGTTTCAATTGGATTACCGGTCGCAAGGGTTTTGATACGCCCGAACACTATGCGCAAGTTATAAAGCTTTTACAGGTCGCAAAAAGCCATCCTGAGTTATTTGGGACTGCAAAAAATAAGTTTATTGGTAAGTGGTTAGCTGCAAAAGATGTACAGCTTAAAGATCCTAGCAAAATGAAAAAAGGAAAAGCTGTAAAAAAAGAAAAAACAAAAGCAAAAACTAAGTTAGCTAAAAAAATTAAGAAAAGTGAAAAGAAAACAACAGCTGCCGAAAGAGCCAAAATTCGTAGGGCAGAAAAGCAGAGTAAATAATAAATAAGTATTTTTTAAAGCACAAAAAAGGGCTCATATTCTGAGCCCTTTTTTGTGCTTTTTTGCATTAGACAATTCTAAATCAATTAAGGTAAG